>ERZ827471.62-NODE-62-length-127397-cov-9.916815_pt1 | contig 127397 bp, 104 predicted proteins | sample MGYA00519772_ERZ827471 | MGnify/ENA primary metagenome ERZ827471 (study PRJEB31778, sample SAMEA3449315) | human gut metagenome | biome: human gut; feature: human-associated habitat; material: faeces | place: United Kingdom | collected 2010/2012 ...
CTGTGGAAGAGAGCTCCATTCCGGATTCTGTCCAGTTCCAGCTTTATGCCAACGGCCAGCCGGTAGACGAACAGGGAAACGCAGTAACATCCGGAGATAATTTCATTACGGTAAAAAAGAATGAGGGATGGATCAGAACTCTGACGCTTCCGAAGAACAGCGCCAAGGGGCAGCCGATTTCCTATACACCGGTGGAAACCGGTGATGCGGCAGAGAATTTCACTGCCCTCACAGATTATCAGACGATTCGCGATGTTCAGGAAAATATTACCGGATATAAGGCGACGGTTACAAATTACTCCAGCGTAGAGGAGACGGCTCTTACCGCTGTAAAAGTCTGGGACGACGGCGATAATCAGGACGGAATCCGTCCGGAGAGCGTTTCATTTGAGCTGAAAGCGATGGTAGAAGATGAGGAAGCGACGCCGAAGCAGTATAGCGAGTTACTCGGCAGCCAAAGTCGGATAATTTCGGTTTCTGAAGCGAATGACTGGCGCTGTACATGGAGTCATCTTCCGAAGGCAATCGATGGCAAAGGCGTAACATACAGCGCTGCGGAGCCTGAGGGGCCTGCAGAATATACGTCTGAGACATCCACTGACATCGAAGGCTATGTGTTTGTCACAAATACGTATACGCCGGAAGTTGTGAATCTGACTATTAAGAAGAATTGGGTTGATAAAGATGATCAGGACGGTATCCGGCCGGAAAGCGGCGTCAGCGGCATGCTCTATAAGAAGGCCGGCGAAGCAGGTGAGATTACCGCTGTTCGGTCTTTCGCGACACAAAAAGCCGGAGATGCCGATTCTGTTACGATAGAAAATCTTCCGAGATATGAGAATGGAAAACTGATTACGTACTATGTTTCGGAGGATGCGGTAAAAGGATATAATGTATCAGTTGAAGGTGTCGAAGGTAAGCAGCTTGAAAACGGTGTGACAGTATATCCGGTTAAGATGTCTGATGATGGAGAAAGCGGTTCGATTACGCTGGAAAACTCGCATACGCCGGCGACAATAAACTACACGGTAGACTTCGAATGGGACGATCACGGGAATCGGGACAACGCGCGCCCTGAGAGTTTTCAGGTCAGACTTGCGGATTCTCAAAACGACCAGAAGGAATATTTTATTGACACAGTAAAGAAAGCATTGGATGCCAAAGTTAAGGTTTCCGGTGGACAGCTTCACTTTGGCCAGTATCTGAACAAGGCACTGGTCAGTGCAGAGGATGAAGCGAAGGCTATGGGAGATGAGTATGTATCGGTTGAACATCTCTTTCTTTCTATGCTGAAGAATCCAAGCCCGAGCATGAAGAAAATATTCAATGAGTTTGGAATCACCAGAGAACGTTTTCTTCAGGCACTGTCTACAGTCAGAGGAAATCAGAGAGTTGTCAGTGACAACCCGGAGGCAACCTATGATACTCTGAATAAATATGGTGAGGATCTTGTGGAGAAGGCGAAGAATCAGAAGCTTGATCCGGTGATCGGCCGTGATGCGGAGATTCGGAATATTATCCGTATTCTTTCCCGTAAGACCAAAAACAATCCGGTTCTCATCGGTGAGCCTGGCGTTGGTAAAACAGCAGCCATTGAGGGACTGGCACAGCGTATTGTAGCCGGAGATGTACCGGAAGGCCTTAAGAATAAGAAGATTTTTGCTCTGGATATGGGTGCTCTGGTTGCAGGCGCCAAGTATCGTGGTGAGTTTGAAGAACGTCTGAAAGCAGTTCTTGAGGAAGTGAAGAAGAGTGAGGGTGAGATCATCCTGTTTATCGATGAGCTTCATCTGATCGTTGGTGCCGGTAAGACAGACGGTGCCATGGACGCAGGAAACATGCTGAAACCTATGCTTGCCAGAGGTGAGCTGCACTGTATCGGTGCAACAACTCTGGATGAGTACCGCCAGTACATTGAAAAAGATGCGGCACTTGCCCGTCGTTTCCAGCCGGTTATGGTAGATGAGCCGACTGTAGAAGATACCATTTCCATCCTTCGTGGATTGAAGGAGAGATATGAGGTATTCCACGGTGTTAAGATCACAGACAGTGCCCTGGTTGCAGCTGCCACACTTTCACATCGTTATATTACAGACCGTTTCCTTCCGGATAAGGCCATTGACCTTGTAGATGAGGCCTGTGCACTGATCAAGACGGAACTGGATTCCATGCCGACAGAGCTGGATGAGCAGAGACGTAAAATCATGCAGCTGGAGATCGAGGAATCTGCCCTGAAAAAAGAGACAGATAACTTAAGCAAAGAGCGTCTGGCAGAACTGCAGAAGGAACTGGCAGAAATGAGAGATGCTTTTAACACCCAGAAAGCACAGTGGGACAATGAAAAACATTCCGTAGAGAAGCTTCAGAAATTACGTGAGCAGATCGAGGATATCAATAAACAGATCCAAAAGGCCAAACAGAACTACGATCTGGAGAAAGCAGCAGAGCTGCAGTATGGCGAACTGCCGAAGCTTCAGCAGCAGTTGGAGGTTGAGGAGAAGCAGGTCAAAGAAAGTGACAGAAGCCTGGTACATGAGGCTGTCACAGACGATGAGATTGCCCGTATCATTTCCAGATGGACCGGTATTCCGGTGACGAAACTAACTGAGGGTGAGAGAACGAAACTTCTCGGCCTTGAGGAGGAGCTTCATAAACGTGTAGTAGGACAGGATGAGGGGGTTCGTCTTGTAACAGATGCGATCCTTCGTTCCAAAGCAGGAATCAAAGATCCCACAAAACCGATCGGTTCTTTCCTGTTCCTTGGACCAACCGGTGTTGGTAAAACAGAGCTTGCCAAGACTCTGGCTGCCACATTGTTTGACGATGAGCAGAATATGGTGCGTATCGATATGAGTGAGTACATGGAGAAATATTCCGTATCCCGTCTCATCGGAGCGCCTCCAGGATATGTCGGATATGAGGAAGGCGGACAGCTGACAGAGGCCGTCCGAAGAAAACCGTACAGTGTTGTTCTTTTCGATGAGATCGAGAAGGCTCATCCGGATGTATTCAATGTACTTCTGCAGGTACTGGATGATGGTCGTATCACAGATTCGCAGGGACGTACCGTTGATTTCAAGAATACTATTCTGATCATGACTTCCAATATTGGTTCTCCGTATCTTCTTGACGGCATCGACGAGAAGGGAGATATCAAACCGGAGGCACAGGAGCAGGTTATGGGAGATCTCCGTGGACACTTCCGTCCGGAGTTTCTGAACCGTCTGGATGAGATCATCATGTTCAAGCCACTGACTAAGAATAACATTGGCAAGATTGTTGATTTGATGGTAAGAGAACTAAGTGACCGTCTGGCTGACCAGGAACTTTCCCTGGAGCTTACAGATGCCGCCAAACAGATGGTAGTGGACAACGGTTATGATCCGGTTTACGGTGCACGTCCTCTGAAACGTTATCTCCAGAATTATGTGGAAACACTGACAGCCAAGAAGATTCTTTCCGGTGATGTACATGCCGGAGATACCATTGTGCTGGATGTGAAGGACGGAGAATTTACTGTCAGCACGAAGTAAAGATAACTCCATAAAATTACAGATAGATTGACTGTGAAAAGAACTGTCGGTTCTGATAGAAATCCGTTTTAGAATGAAAATCAGAATTTGGCAGTTCTTTCAAATATGGAAAAAACTTTAATTGGACACTTGACAAAAAAGGATAATGGTAAGATAGTAAATTTAATGTTTTGCAAGTGACAGTCATCAGGCTGTCCGGAAGCAGCTTATAAATATCAGACAAAAGGATGGAAACAGATTATGATACCAAAGGACCCGGTAATGCTTTTAAGTTACGTAAATACACAGCTGCGGGATTTTTACAGATCCCTGGATGCCTTCTGTGAGGACAGAGGACTTAACAGGAAAGACCTGGAGGATAAGCTTGACATGATTGATTATGCTTATGATCCGGCTGTGAATCAGTTTGTATAAGAAAATCAGGAACAGGAAATAGTGACGATGATATTAGAAGAAGTTTTTCGGAAGATAATAGAGATATGCAGGAGAAATGGAGCTTCAAAGGTGATTCTTTTTGGCTCCAGAGCTAAGGAGACTGCGCGGGAGAGGAGCGATATAGATATTGCTGTATGTGGAGTTTATGATATGGAAAAACTTCAGGAAGAAATCGAGGATATCCCGACTTTATATACGGTAGATCTGGTAGATCTGGACACCTGTGAAAATCAGTTGCTGTTGGAGGATATAGAGCAATATGGACGAAAAATTTACGAAGAGGTATGAATCCTTTAGGAATTCTCTTGCTTCATTAACTGAGGCGAAACAACGCGATATGGAAGATTCTTTTGTATTAAGCGGTACAAGTGCAAAATTTAGCATTACCTTTGATCTTGGCTGGAAAGTAATGAAAGATATTCTGGTTCAGTATTATGCAATGACCGGTTTTGTTGCAGGATCACCGAGAGAGGTTTTGAGAGAATCATTTAAGGCAGAACTGATCCAGGGAGATGAATGGATGGATATGCTGAAAGTCCGTAATCAGCTTGCACATGATTATGACGGAGTTATCGTGAAGAAATACTGTCATATCATTGTTGATAAGTATATTGGTAAATTTGAGGAATTTCAGAGTAAAGTGGATGTGCTGTTAGAAGAAATATAAAGAACAGATAGAATTGACAAGAAATACCCGTTATGGAAAAGAAAATTCCAACCGGGTATTTTTTTATGCAATAAAATAGTTAGTTCAACAAATTAATCAGAGTAGATTTGATTTGTGAGAAATTAACAATAAATCTTAAAAAAGTGTAAAATCCACAAAAATCAGTTGCAATTTTTGTGCAGATGTATATTATATATAGTTAGCCGACTAATCAAATAAAAAAGATCACTGCTTTTGATATCATTAACGGGATGCAGGGGCTTGATCGGATAAGAGAGGAGTGAAAGCGTGTTTTGTAAGGAGGAAGATGAGAAAGAAAGACAGAGTAGTTTTTTATCTCTGTTTATGGAAGTAGACCGTCATTTTATGACGAAATGCTTTGGTCAGATGCAGGAGCTTGGAATTTATCCGGGACAGATCCCGGTTCTGGGGCTTGTGTCCGGAAGGGATGGACTGAGTCAGCGGGAAATTGCAAAGATCCTGCATATCAAGCCGCCTACGGTAAATGTATCTATACAGAGACTGGAGAAATCAGGCTTTCTTTATAAGAAACCGGATGAAAAGGACCAGCGTGTGACCAGGATCTACATGACAGAAAAGGGAAAGGAAATCAAGGCAAAAGCACTGGAACGGATCCATAAAAATGAGGCTGTAATGATGGAAGGCTTCAGTGAGGCGGAACAATGTCTGCTTCGGAGATTTCTGGAGCAGATCCTGGTAAATATTGAAAAGATACAGCCGGAGGAAGCCATAGAAAAGCTTCAGCCGGATGAAATAACAGAAAGGAAGGAACAGAAACGTGATTAAACTGATGAAATATCTGAAACGATCTGCAGGTTACATCGTACTCATCATTGCGCTTCTTTTTCTTCAGGCATACTGTGATCTGTCTCTGCCGAATTACACATCCAATATCATCAATGTGGGAATTCAGCAGAACGGTATCGAAGACAGTGTTCCTGAGAAGATCAGAAAGACATCCATGGACAGTCTGAAGCTGTTTATGGAAGAGGATGATGCGAAAACTGTGGATGGATTTTATGAGGAAGAGGGAGATGATCTGGTATTAAAGGATAGAATCTCCAAAGAAGACAGAGAAGAGCTCAATGATATCTTTGGTAAAACGATGGTGATCGTTTCTACTCTGACGTCCGACAGTGAGGAATCAAAGGCAGCTCTTGCAAAAATGGGAATACCGGAAGGGACTGATCCACTGGCAGCTCTTTCTCAGATGCCGGCAGAGGCTTTGGCTGCTATGAAGGACCAGGTCGGAGAAAAGATCGACAAGATGCAGGAATCCATCATCACACAGGCAGGTGTTTCCTACGTTCGTGCAGAATATGAAGCCATGGGTGAAGATGTGGATGCCATACAGATGGATTACATGAAATCAACAGGTATCCGCATGGTGCTGATGGCATTGGTCACTATGGTGGCTGCAGTATGTGTGGTATTTTTTTCATCCAGAGTTGCTGCATCTATGGGACATGATCTCCGTGGGCTGGTTTATAACAAAGTCATAGGTTTTTCCAGCAGAGAGTACCATAAGTTTTCAACAGCATCCCTGATTACACGATGCACGAACGATATCCAGCAGATCCAGCAGGTAATGGCTATGATGTTCCGTATTGTGCTTTACGCGCCGATTCTTGGAATCGGTGGTGTGATCCGGGTGCTTCAGAGAGATTCCTCCATGACATGGATCCTTGGGGTGGCCATTGTACTGATCATGGCATTTATGGGACTGTTGTTTAAGATCGCAATGCCGAAATTTTCAGCTTTGCAGACCATGGTAGATAAGCTGAACCTGGTAACAAGAGAAATCCTTACCGGTATTCCTGTCATCCGTGCATTCAGCCGTGAGAAGCATGAGGAGGAGCGTTTTGAGGATGCAAATATCACTCTGATGAAGACAAACCTCTTTGTAAACCGTTGTATGACATTTATGATGCCGGTGATGATGCTGATCATGAACGCAGTTTCTGTACTGACCATCTACAGCGGTTCTTATGCGGTAGACAGCGGAAGCATGCAGGTTGGTGATGTTATGGCGTTTATCCAGTATGCAATGCAGATCATCATGTCATTTTTGATGATCACAGCAATGTCTATCATGCTGCCGAGAGCAAATGTATCTGCACGTCGTATCAATGAGGTGCTGGAGACAGAAGTCAGTGTTCACGATCCGGAGAATCCGGTACAGCCGTCTGAGAATGTAAAGGGAACCGTGGAATTCGATCATGTAAGCTTCGCATATCCGGAGGCAGGAGAGAATGTTATCACAGACATTTCCTTTAAGGCAGAAAAAGGTGAGACAGTAGCGATCATCGGAAGTACAGGAAGCGGTAAGAGTACACTGATCAATCTGATCCCGCGTTTCTATGATGCAACAGAAGGAGCTGTGAAAGTGGATGGCGTGGATGTCAGGGAAATGACACAGAAGGATGTCCGTGACAGGATCGGATATGTTCCGCAGAAGGGTGTACTTTTCTCAGGAACCATTGATTCCAATATCCGTTACGGAAAGACAGAGATTCCGGAAGACGCAGTGAAAAAAGCAGCAGAGGTTGCACAGGCTACGGAGTTTATCGACACCAAGCCGGAGAGATATAAGTCTCCGATCGCACAGGGAGGAAGCAATGTTTCAGGTGGACAGAAGCAGAGGCTTTCCATTGCCAGAGCTATCGCAAAGGATCCGGAGATCTTTATCTTTGACGACAGCTTTTCCGCACTGGATTTTAAAACAGACAGCACACTTCGAAAAGCTTTGAAAGAATATACAAAAGAAGCAACAACCATTATCGTGGCACAGCGTATCAGTACGATCCTCAATGCAGATAAGATCCTTGTACTGGACGATGGACATATGGCAGGAATCGGAAGCCATAAGGAGCTGATGAAGTCCTGCGAGGTATATCGCCAGATTGCCATGAGTCAGTTATCAGAGGAGGAATTGGCATGAGTCAGCAGAGAAGAAGAGGCCCTATGGGCGGACACGGAATGCAGCCAACAGAGAAGGCCAAGGACTTCAAAGGCTCCATGGAAAAGCTCTTTGGCTATATGGGCAGATATAAAATCCGTTTTATCCTGATGTTTATCTTTGCAGTGGCAGGTACAGCTTTTAATATTGCAGGCCCGAAGATCCTTGGAAAAGCTACCACAGAGCTGTTCAATGGTCTGGTCGCCAAGGTAAACGGCACAGGCGGTATTGATTTCAGTAAGATCGGAATGATCCTTCTGTGGACTTTGGGACTGTATGTGGCAAGTGCGTGCTTTTCCCTGATACAGGGCTTTGTCATGACGGGGATTTCCAATGATGTCACATACAATCTCCGAAAGGATATTTCAAAGAAGATCAACCGTCTGCCAATGAATTATTTTGAGAGCAGAACAAACGGTGAGATCCTTTCCAGGGTGACAAATGATGTGGATACCCTGCAGATGAGCATCAACCAGAGCATGACACAGCTGATCACATCCGTAACAACACTGATCGGTGTATTTATTATGATGCTTTCCATCAATGTGTGGATGACACTGGCAGCAGTACTGATTCTGCCGGTTTCCATGCTTATCATTAATAAAGTAATGAAACACTCCCAGAAATATTTCCAGGCACAGCAGGAGTATCTGGGAAAAGTAAATGGTCAGGTGGAAGAGAATTTCGGCGGCCATGATGTAGTAAGAGTATTCAATAAAGAACAGGACGTGCTGAAAGAATTTGAGCACGACAATCAGAAACTCTACGAGTCAGCATGGAAATCTCAGTTCTTTTCCGGGATGATGATGCCGATCATGCAGTTTGTAGGCAACTTAGGATATGTGATGGTGGCACTTCTCGGAGGAATTTTTGCCATCAAGGGAACTATCGAGGTTGGAGATATCCAGTCCTTCTTCCAGTATATCCGTAACTTTACACAGCCGATCCAGCAGATCGCCCAGGTTACAAACCTTCTGCAGTCCTCTGCGGCAGCTTCTGAAAGAGTATTTGAATTTCTGGAGGAGCCGGAGGAAGAGCTTCAGCCGGAGAACCCGGATTCCATTGAGGGACTGGAAGGAAATGTACAGTTTGAGCATGTGAAATTCGGTTATAACCCGGATAAGATCATTGTAAATGATTTTTCCGCAGATGTGCATGACGGTCAGAAGATCGCCATTGTAGGACCTACGGGTGCAGGAAAAACGACGATCGTAAAGCTGCTGATGCGTTTTTATGATGTAAACGGCGGAAGCATCAAGATTGACGGACATGATATCCGGAACTTCAATCGCAGCAATCTCCGTGAGATGTTCGGAATGGTGCTGCAGGACACCTGGCTGTTTTCCGGAACCATCATGGAAAATATCCGCTACGGAAGACTGGACGCAACGGATGAAGAGGTGATCGCAGCAGCAAAAGCGGCTCATATCCATAATTTCATCATGCAGCAGCCTGGCGGTTATCAGATGGTACTTGACGAGGAGACCAGCAATGTTTCCCAGGGCCAGAAGCAGCTTCTTACTATCGCGAGGGCCATCCTGGCAGATAACAAGATCCTGATCCTTGATGAGGCTACATCTTCCGTTGATACCAGAACCGAGATGCAGATCCAGAAAGCCATGGATAACCTGATGAAGGGCAGAACAAGTTTTGTTATCGCCCACAGATTGTCAACTATTAAGGATGCAGATCTGATCCTGGTAATGAAGGATGGAGATATCATTGAGCAGGGAAATCATGAAGAGCTCCTGGCACGTAAGGGATTTTATGCGGATCTGTATAACAGTCAGTTTGAACAAAAACAGGCATAATCCTGTTTTTGTTCATGAGGAAGTAGCGAAGCGGATTCCGAATGTCTGCTTTGCTGAAAGAGGCTCAGGCATAAGATAACTTAAGTATTGGGCAGGATTACAGCACCGGAAATGTACTTCCATCCGAAAAACGGATCGGCTACGTTTCCGGTGCTTTTTTTGTGGATTTTTTTCAAGTTAATGTGGTGAATAAATATTGTATGATTCATATAAAAATGATAGGAATAATAATATAAATTATATGAAAATAGCACAAAAATCGTAAGAAAGTACAGTCTGTTCGGAAGAATAAAGATGAATTCCATGATTCATACAGTATAATAGGATATATCGAGTGTGCGGAAAAAATACAAACTATATAATGCGGAAAATGCGGAATGTTAAAGAGAAGAGAGGTATTTTTATTATGAAACAGAAAGCAATGGATATGAAACTTGTAGTAAAACCGTTGGTTGGATGTCTGACACATACACATTTCTGGGAGGGACCATGTCGTGCCGGACATAAAGAGGATATGACTGTTGAAGCTGAGACAAAAGCAGCTGATGAGGCATTCAAAAATTCAGTTAAGGGATTAAAAGGGGTTATTGATGAGGTAGAATTCACGGAGCCTGTGGATGTCCGCTATAATGAGTCTTTTGTTGTAGATAAAGACCTTTTTGCAAAAATCGGAGAGGATGTTGATGAGATCGATTGCTTCCTCTGCATGGGATGGAGAATTCCTAAGCTTGAGCGTTTCGGAAAGCCGGTCGTTATCTGGCAGAACGGAAACGAAGGAATTGATTTTGCAGCATACTGCCGTTCCATCGGAGTAGAGGCATATGTATGTATGGATCTTCAGGATGTGAATGAGATCATGCATATTCTCTGGGTAAGAAAAGCAGTTCGCAATACAAGGGCGCTTGTACTGACAGCAGGATCTCAGCCTACATTCGGAATCCAGAGTCTGATCCGTGATCCGGAGATCCTTCGTCAGCGTTACGGAGTTGAAGTGGTGAAGCTTCCATTTACATCCATCTTCAAATATATGGATGAGATCACAGATGAGGAAGCAAAACCGATTGCAGATAAGATCATTGCAGGATCTACCGATACACAGGTAAACACAGACTGGTTTATCAATGACGTGAAATATTATCTGGCTGCCAAAAAGATGATGGATATTTATGACTGCAACGCTTTCTCAACCGCATGTCATGAGCTTTGTACAACAGAAATCCCGCAGAACCGTAAATTCACACCATGTATGTGCCATTCCATCATGAAAGACGAGGGAATTCCAAGCGGATGTGAGGAAGATCTTAATGCACTGATGGCCATGCTGATCATGCAGTATGCCGGAAAACGTCCGGCATTCATGGGTAACCCGAACCACGAGACAGACGAGCTTCTCCGCATCCACCATGCAGTACCGGCTCTTCAGATGAACGGTTATGGAACAAAACCGCTGGCATACAAACTCTGGGCATTCACAGGCCAGGGATTCGGTGGAAAACTGCAGGTTGACTTCACAGAGAACGATGATGATTATATCACACTTGGACGTTTCAATCCGGCAGGCGATACCATGTGCATCAAGAAAGGCAAGGTTATCCGTTCTGAATATGCAGATACATACTGCAGTCCGTTCTACTACATCCAGATGGACGATGCAAGAGAATTCATGCACAATCTTGCAGGATTCGGACATCATCAGGTGCTGATCTTCGGTGATTACACAAAGATGATCAAGAAGATTGCAAAAATTATGAACTTCAATATTCTGGAAGGATGATTGGATGATATATCTGAACAACGGGGCAACTTCCTGGCCGAAGCCCCCTGCTGTTTCGGAAGCTGTGCAGGCGTGTCTTAGCGGCACGCCTGCTTCGCAGTTCCGGGGCGGCAGCTCGATCATGAAAAAAGATGTGGAAGTATTTTGCCGGGAAAAACTGGGACAGCTCCTTGGAATCAGGGAAACAGAGAGAATATTTTTTACATCAGGGGCAACAGAAAGCATGAATACAGTCCTTGGGGGGCTGGACTACGGTGAAAAAGGCAGTAGCATCCTGGTAACGCAGACAGAGCATAACAGTGTGCTACGTCCGGTATATAATCTGGAACAGCTGAGAGAACATCCGGTGCTGGTAGTGAAGTGTACGATAAACGGGATAGTGACGGAAGAAGCCCTGGAAACAGCAGTACGACCGGACAGCCGTGTGCTGATCGTGAACCACTGTTCCAACGTGACAGGCTGTGTGCAGGATATGGAGATGATCCGGGAATTTGTAAAGAGACATGGACTGATCCTGATCGTGGATGTGTCGCAGAGTGCTGGCTGTATCCCTGTTGATGCAGATAAATGGGAAGCAGATGCGCTTATTTTTACAGGCCACAAAAGTCTGATGGGAATTCAGGGAACCGGCGGATTTTATGTCAGGAGCGGAATTGAGCTGAAGCCTCTGAAATATGGGGGAACCGGAAGAAACAGCGCACAGCTTACCTACGAGAACAAAGATTATGAGTATGAGGTAGGAACTCAGAACATGCCGGGAATCACAGGACTTCTGGCTGGGGTGGGGTTTATTGAGCAGACAGGACTTGCGGCAATTATGGAAAAAGAAGCTCGTCTGATGGAAATGCTTTATTGTGGTCTGGAACAGATAGAGGGTGTAAGGATCTACGGAAACCATGACGTATGCAGAGGACCTGTGATGAGCCTGAATTTTCAGGGACTGATAGCTTCGGATGCCGCGTATATTCTGGAAAGCGGATATGGGATCATTGTCCGTTCAGGGCTTCACTGTTCGCCATTGATCCATAAGGCAATGGGAACAGAAGAGAGCGGAACTGTGAGAGTAAGTGTTTCGTGGTTTACGGAGGAGAAGGATATAAAGGAATTTTTAGGAGCTGCGAAGGAAATAGCAGCATCTGTGGCACGGAATATTTAGCAGGCAAGTTACAGAGCAAATTTATACGGATGTATTACGAAGAACGATCGCAGGAATCAGTCATATAGGGCAGACAGCAGATCCACGGGAAATCTGCCTGTAAAGGAAAGGGGAATACACGATTATGAAAATAATAGGAAAACAGCCTTCCAGGGAAAAATGTGCAGAATCCGGCTGGTTTGCCTGGGATTATCTTCTGGATGAACCGGTAGAGCGGGAATTCATCCTGAAGCTGAGACCATTGGGTGGATTCACATATCTTGATATGCTGAAACAGCCGTTTTTTAAGATTGACAGCGATTACTATATGATAAAAGGAATTCAGGGTAATGATTATTTCCGCATTGCTGTCCATGGGAAGCACGAAGATCAGCTGGAAGAGTTAGAACGAACTATCACAGATTGCATGGAAAAATAATATCTGCTATAATATTGTGAGCGTAAGAAGACACTGGAAAGGCTGCCGGTCCTGCCGGAAACAGCTGATGTGGTGACAGTGTCTGCGTTTACAGGAGGCAGAATTTGCGATTAGAGAGAGACAACATACCCCTTGACAAAGAATTTCCTTTTCAGATTTCAGAGGTGGAACTGACACCGGAGAACAGTCGGCCTGGAAGTTATCACTGGCACAGCTATTTCGAGATCACCTGTGTGTTGGGGGGCAAGGGAAATTATTTTGTAAACGGGCAGGAATATACAATGGAAGAAGATGACATCATCATCTTCAATAATGTGGAGCCTCATGGATGGAAGCTGATCGGTGGAGACATGAAGCTTCTTGTGATGATCTTTTCACCGGAATTCGTAGCCGAAAAGCTGAGTATTTTTGATACGGAATATCTGAAGCCGTTTGTTGAGAGAGGAAGTAATTTCAAGAACCGTATCGGCAGGGAAGAAGAGGTAAGCGGAGAGATCCGTTCCAGTATCTGGGAGATCTATCACGAATGGCAGCAGAAAAAAGAAGGCTATCCGCTGATGATCAAGGCGAATGTACTTCGCATCCTTACCATGCTGATCCGGGCTTATCAGGATGAGAGCAAGTCAGGGGAAATGCTCCGTGAGAAGAAAAATGCAATGAAGCGTCTTGAGCAGGCTTTTAATTACATAGATGATCATTACTGTGAGAAGATCACTCTGGAAGAAGTTGCTTCTTCCGTATATATGAGTTCCAACTATTTTTCTTCTTATTTCCGTAAGGTGACAAATATCAGTTTCAGCGATTATGTCACAAGGATGAGGATCAACCATGCGCGTGAGCTTCTTCGGGAAACAGATAAAAATGTTACGGAAATCGCCATGGAATGCGGATTTAATAATATTTCCAATTTTTACAGACTTTACAAAAAACACGTGGGAAAACCGCCGAAAGATGAGAAGCAGAAGAAACAGTAAAAATAGTTAAAATTCATGAGCGGATAAGTCATAGACGGAAATCAGGCTTCGATGTTAGGATAAAAGTAAGAAATTTTGTCCTGATATCGGAGCTTTTTTATTAGAAAGGCTCCGATATCAGAAACGGAATATTAATGTCTGATTTACCGGACAGATAAGGAGAAGGGAAATTATGGTTAAAACAGATAGATATGTACAGTTTGAAGCAGGAAAGCTGACATACCGGGTGGTTCCGGTGACAGAGGAGATCATCCGCATGATCGTTTCTGGAAAAGAGATCAAAGAGGCACAGGACTCCCTGATCATTGAGAAAAAAGAATATCCTGAGGTTGATTTTTCAGCAGAGGAAAATGCAGGAAGTATCATTGTGAAAACTGTGAAAGTCTGTGCAGAGATCAACACTGCATCCGGTGATATCATCTGGAAGCATGCAGACGGAAGCAAGTGGCTTTCCCAGAAGAAACCGGAACTGACTGAAACAGATGTGATTCACTATAATACAGGCGATGAGGAGCCGATCATCAACCGTGTAAAGACAGTTGACGGTGAGAGAAATTTTATCCAGAATCTGAAAGCTGAGAAAGTAAGAACAGCATATCGTGGAAAACTGTTCTTCACATGGAAAGAGGATGAGGAAATCCATGGGCTTGGACAGGCAGAAGAAGGTATTTACAATTACAGAGGTCACTGCCAGTACTTATATCAGCATAACATGCGTATCCCGATGCCGGTTTTGGTTTCCACAGAAGGATATGGAATTCTTGTTGACTGCTGTTCACTTATGACTTTTAATGATGATCTGAAAGATTCCTATCTGTTTCTGGATACTGTAGATCAGATCGATTATTATTTTATGGGCGGTCATACTATGGATGAGATCATCCATGATTACCGTTATCTTACAGGCAAGGCGCAGATGCTGCCGAAATGGGCTTATGGCTATGTACAGTCCAAAGAGCAGTATTACACGGCAAAAGAGCTTCTTGAGATCGTTCGCCATTACCGTGAGATCGGGGTTCCGCTTGACTGTGTGGTACAGGACTGGAATACCTGGGATCCTGGAAACTGGGGCGAGAAGATCCTGGATCAGAAGCGTTACGGAGATATGAAAGAATGTGCGGAGGAAATCCACAAACTGAATGCCCATACCATGGTTTCCGTATGGCCGAATATGAATGCAGGCGGCAAGAACCATACAGAGTTTTTTAAAACTGGTCATCTTCTTTATGATTATGCGACTTATGATGCTTTTAATGAAGAAGCGAGAGAAATGTACTGGAAACAGGCACAGGAAGGACTTTTTGACCAGGGCTTTGATTCCTGGTGGTGCGATTCCACAGAACCGTTTTCCGGTCCTGACTGGGGTGGTGCAGTAAAGAGAGAGCCATGGGAAAGATATGAGCTTGTCGGCGGTGAGCACAAGAAATATCTGGATCCTGCTGCTGCCAATGCTTTTGCACTGATGCATGCAAAGGGAATTTATGAGAATCAGAGAAAAACTACAGAAGAGAAACGAGTTCTTAACCTGACACGTTCCGGCTATGCTTCCGGCCAGAAATATTCTGCAATGCTGTGGTCAGGCGACACCTGTGCATCCTGGGATAATCTTAAGACACAGATCGTGGAAGGCCTGAATATGGGACTCAGCGGATATCCATACTGGACACTGGATATTGGCGCTTTCTTTACAGTTGCTGATAAGTGGCAGAACCGTGGATGCGGCTGCAACACAGATCCGGAGCCGAAATGGTTCTGGCAGGGCAAATATAACGAAGGTGTGAAGGATAAAGGATACTGTGAGCTGTATACAAGATGGCTGGAGATGGGAACCTTCCTTCCGATGTTCCGTTCCCATGGAACTGATACACCAAGAGAAATCTGGAACTTCGGTGAAAAAGGAACCATGTTCTATGATGCCATCGAGAAGTTTATCAAGCTCCGTTATCATCTGATGCCGTATATTTATTCACTGGCAGGTGCTGTACATTTTAATGATTATACGATTATGAGAAGCCTTCTCTTTGACTTCCCGGAGGATAAAGAAGCACGCAAGGTTGAGAATGAGTTTATGTTCGGACCGTCCCTTCTGATCTGTGCTGTTACAGAGCCGATGTATTACGGACCGGAGAGTACTGAGCTCCATAGAGAGAAAACATGGAAATGCTATCTCCCGGCAGGTACGAAATGGTACGATTACTGGACAAACAAGGAGTATGAAGGCGGCCAGTACGTAACCGTAGATGCTCCGATCGACCAGATGCCGATCTTTGTAAAAGCAGGAAGTATCCTTCCTGTTGCAGAGGGACTTGTATATGCATCCCAGAAACCTGAGGAGCCGGTGAAACTTATGGTATATCCAGGTGAAGACTGCAAGTTCACTATTTATGAGGATGAGGGAAATAACTACAATTTTGAAAACGGTGCTTATGCAACAACAGAGCTTACCTGGGATGATAAAACAGGAACTCTGACTGTTGGCGGGCGTCAGGGAAGTTATCCGGGAATGGAAGAAGTTTCCTATGTGACTGAAGTTGTAAAATAAAATAAGCGATAATAAGGAAAGACTGTCTGAAAAGGTGCCTGGCATCTCTTTGGGCAGCCTTTTTTACTCTATACATCGTGACGGCTTTCGGGTATAATTCTGTAATAAGGCATTTTTATGCCTGAGAAAAAACAAACAGAAATGGGAGGATTTTACCATGATCATAACAACAACGCCATCTGTAGAGGGAAGAGCAATCCGTGAATATAAAGGAATCGCATTCGGAGAAGTGATCACAGGAGTAAATTTCATGAAAGATCTTGGAGCAGGTCTTCGGAATTTCTTTGGCGGCAGAAGCGCCGGTTATGAGGAAGAACTTCAGAAAGCCAGAAAAGAAGCCCTGGCAGAGCTGGAGCAGCGTGCAGGTGCAATGGGAGCTAATGCAGTGATCGGTGTGGATATTGACTACGAAGTGCTTGGTGCAGATAATGGAATGCTGATGGTAACAGCAAGCGGAACTGCTGTAGTGGTGGATTAAGGCTTATGGCAGCGGTAAAAAACGGACGTGAATACCTTTCACATGTGACAGAGACATTGAAGCACAGGATCGCACAGCTGGATGAATCCATAGAGGCCGGGCAGAAAGAAATCGAAGGTATGCACGAATACTACTGGGAAAACTATACAGAGATGGACCAGTACGGATATGAGAATTTTGATAACCAGCAGGCACTTCTCCATGAGATCAATGCCAGCAATGAGAAAATCGAACTGCGTCGGAGATTCAGGAAGATGATGGATTCACCGTTTTTCGGAAGGGTGGATTTCTGCTATGAAGGAGAAGATGAGCCGGAGATATTTTATATCGGAATTGCGAACCTGGCTGAGGAGAACGGCGGACTTCCGCTGATCTATGACTGGAGAGCGCCTGTGTCCGGACTGTTCTATGATTTTGACAAGGGACCGGCTTCCTACCAGGCTCCGCTTGGCGAGATCCACGGGGATATTGCTGCCAAGTGGCAGTACAAGATCCGTGGTGGAAAAATGATCTATGAGTTTGAGAGTGATGTGAAGATCGACGATGAGATCCTGAAGGCAGAACTTGGAAGTAACGGTGATGTACAGCTGAAGAATATTATCCGCACGATCCAGAAGGAGCAGAATGCGATCATCCGAAACACTTCGGATCGTATCATGGTGATCCAGGGAGCAGCAGGAAGCGGAAAGACTTCCATTGCCCTGCACAGGATCGCTTATCTCCTGTATCATGACAGGAAAAATCTGAAATCTTCTTCTGTGCTGGTGCTTTCACCGAATGGGGTGTTCTCGGACTATATTTCCCATATCCTGCCGGAGCTTGGCGAGGAGAATATCCGGGAGATGAGCTTTGACCTTTTTGCATACAAGAGACTGAAAAATGTTGTTTCTGACTGTGAAGACAGATATGATCTGATCGAGCGTCAGATTGCAGGATTATGCGATGAAAAGCTTCTGAAAGAGAAACTGTCACGGGATTTTCTGGATCGTATGGAAGGATATCTGGTGGAGCTTGAGGACAGCCTTATGAACTTCCGTGATGTGGAACACAGAGGCGTGGTCAAAAAAGAGCAGGAGATCATAGAGCTTTTTTACTTTAAATTCATGGATATCCCGCTGCTTTCCAGAATGGATGCAGTGGCAGAATATTTCATTGATGAGGTGGAGACTCTTAAGGGATTCGATCTTCCGGATGAGGAGAGGGAGGCTGTGAAGAGCCGTTTCTACAGGATGTATGAGACAAGAGATCTCTATGTGCTGTACAACCGTTTCCTGAGACAGGAAGGTTTTCCTTCTCTTCCACAGGTTCAGTATGAAAAAAGAAAGCTGCGCTATGAGGATGTGTATCCGGTTTTGTATCTGAAATATCGGCTGGAAACTCAGCAGGAGGATTCTGGTGTGCGCCATCTGATCGTGGATGAGATGCAGGATTATTCCATGATCCAGTATCTGATCATTCAGAGACTCTTTAAATGCAGGATGACTATTCTTGGGGACAGAGAACAGACTATGGACGGCGAGCAACAGGATGTGCTGACATTTCTGCCTAAGATCTTTGGAAAAGATATCCGCAGGATCGTGATGAACAAGAGCTACCGTAATACTGTTGAGATTGCGTCTTATGCCAATAAACTGGCGGGAATTACGGAAGTGGAGCTTTTTGAACGTCATGGAAAACCTGTTGTGGAAAAAGAATTTCCGGGGCTTGAGGAGGCACTGGAGAGCGTAGTGAGAGAGCTGCGGCTTGAGAAGCAGGCAGCTGAAGACATTATTTCTTATGAAACAGCAGCTGTGATCGCAAGAACTGCAGATGAAGCAAGGGAAACTTACTACATTCTGAAGGAGAAGCTGGAAGCAGAAGGCTTTGATACCAAGGAGCGTCTGTCCCTTCTTCACAGAGACAGCACAAACTTCCAAAAAGGCCTGACTGTCACAACATTCTACATGGCAAAGGGTCTGGAGTTTGATCAGGTATTTTCTGTATTTCCTGGGGAAGACCGAAGTCCGATCGTGGAGCGGGCGAGATATATTGCGGCGACGAGAGCTCTTCATGAATTGTATATGTATGAAGTTGTGAAATAAAATATAAAAAGTCATTTCAGAAGCCGGATGCTTTGGGAACAGAGCATAACCGGACTTCATGAAATGACTTTTTTATTTATATATACCTAGAAAATTTATTAACTGAGCTGCTGGATCTCGCCCTCATCTTTATATTCCAGAGGGCTTTTTCCTGTATGTTTCTTAAAGATCCTGCTGAAATATCCCTGATCGTGGTAGCCGCACATTTCACCGATCTGTTTTACAGAAAGGGAAGGCTCATGGATCAGCAGCTTCTGTGCATGGCTCATCCGGAGATTGATCAGATATTTGGTAGGGGTGCAGTCATAGACCTGACAGAAGATTTTGGTCAGGTAGCTGGGACTGTAGTTCATGGTTCCTGCAATCAGGTTCAGGTTGATATCCTCTGCATAATTCTGTACCATGAAGTTCTTGAGAAGCTCTGCAATCTGTCCCGGTGACATGCAGGAAGCACCTGAGGCGAATACGGTTTCGTAGTCATCACGTTTGATCTGAAGTTCCTGTTTGATCTTAAGGAGAACATTTTGGAGTTCGTCCGGATCTACAGGCTTCAGAAGGTAATCAGAAACCTTCAGCGTGATGGCTTTTTTTGCGTATTCAAAATCAGAAAATCCGCTGGTGATCACAAATTTCGTAAAGGGAAACTGATCACGGATCCTGGTGAGCAGGGTGATCCCGTCCATGACGGGCATCCTGATATCCGTAAATACCACATCCGGGCTCGTCTGTTCCACCAGCGAGAGAGCCTGTGCACCTGTCTGGGCTGTGCCGATCACCTGAAAATCAGGATCTGCTTTTTCAATCTTATGTACCAGATTATTCAGAAGAAGTTCTTCATCTTCTGCCACAATAACAGTATAGTTCATAGTATTATTCCTCCGCATCTGTCTGAAAATACCGTCCAATAGAAACAATTCCGTGGCCGTCCGCTGTATTTCCATACCTGAAAATTATATCATCTTTGCAGAAGAGTTTCCAGCGGAGAAATACATTGACAGTGCCAAGACCGTTGATCTTCAAAGCAGGCATGCCGGGATTTCGAATGGCATTCATGATATCTGAATTTATTTTTTTCTTGGCTTTTTCAGTAAATCCCGGTCCTGTGTCTGTGACATCGATCTGCCAGCTGTTTTGGTTTATTGTACTGCTGATGGTGATAGTCCATGGTGGTTCGCAGTCAGAACCATATTTGATGGCGTTTTCCACAATAGGCTGGATGATCAGCTTCGGAACCGGCTGATCCAGAAGGGATTCATCCACATCAATGGAATAATTCAGACTGGACTGGTAGCGGACCTTCATGCAGTAGAGATATTTCTGGACATAATCAAGCTCTTCGCGGAGTGTTACAGTTGTTTCAGCAGTATTGGTAATATAACGCATGATCCTGGAAAGATTGCGGCACATTTTTTCCACGGTATCCGTATCTCCGTTTTCTGCAAGCACTATAATGCTGGAAAGAGAGTTGTAATAGAAATGAGGATTAATCTGACTCTGCAAAGCCATGCTGCGTGCTTTCATTTCCTGTTCCTTGGCTTCGTTAAGCTGAGTCATGGAATCTTTCAGGTTATCGCTCATCAGCTGGAATGCCTGATACAGTTCTTCCAGTTCATTGACGGAAACCGGATAGGAAGTTACTTTTTCCTGGCCGAGAGTGTCCAGTTCCATACGCTGGATAATGTGCTTCAGGTGTTTCACCGGTTTTACTACAGAGCGGGAAAGCCTGTAAGAAACGATTACTGCTGCGGCAAGAAAAGCAGCAACAACAGCCAGAAGGATCTTCAGCATTTTGTATACAGGGGCAAGGATCACAGATTCTGGCTGGATAGTCAGATAAGTGTAGCCTGTATATGCGGAATTCAGTCTGGAGACGTATTCTTTCTGATCTGTGACGGGACTCTGTATGGTAAGGGTATCCTGGTCAGAATCAGTAAGTTTGTAATATTTTGAAATATCATTGGCATCGTCGGCTGTGATATCATAAGGATAGATAAGATCGCCGGACTCATTGAAAACATAGACACTGGCAGCATTTCCGTGATTTTTTTTCTCATAGGAAATGATGCTCTTAAAGATGGATTTACATTGTTTGGCGGTTTCGATCACGCCGACACCACGGCCGTACTGGTTGGTGAAGGAGCGGTACAGGGAGATGAACCACTGGGGATAGCGGGCAGATTTGGAATAGACGTAAGTGCTGTAAGGAGCTGTCAGGACTTTTTTTCCATTGGCTTCACGGGCTTTCTGGATCCATTCATTATGAGAGTCGTCGCTTTTTTTGACCATGGTGGAAAGGCCGGCCTGGAGCACATATCCGGAGAAATCATAAAGATTTACCTGATCAGCTTTCAATTCGGTGCCGCTTAAGGAGATAAAAAGATCGGACATGGCAGAAAGCATTTCATCGGAAATATTAAGGTCAAATTTCTGGTCGAGAACGGATTTCGACATGTTGCTGTAATTGATGTTTACAGATACAGTGTCAAGATTCTGGATTGCAGAGTCTACCTGGGACTGAAATGTGGAATTTAAGGTGCTCATGGCACTGATCTGGCTTTTCTTCAGCTGCCCGGATGCAAAAACATAAAAGAATATGGCAAAAGAAAAAAGGATCAGGCAGGCCATGCCAAGATAGGCGATAAAAAGTTTGGACTGCAGACTGCGTGTTTTCATATTGGTAAGCCCCCTGTGTGTGAAATGGTCGTGCAAAACATTGGCTAAAAGTATAGCACATTTGTAAAAAAAGTACAAACCGTAAAAATGTAATTCTGAAATAGTGCTTGAAAATGTCAATAGAAACTTGCGTATAGTTATGGAAAATATGAAAAAAGTATAATAAATTGTGAAAAAAGTACAAATACAGGGCAGGAATATCCATGGCTTTTAAAATGATCAGATGATAAACTAATATCATCAAGAGAGAACGAAAAATCAGTTCAAAAAAAGGAGGAAACATTAATGAAAAGAAAGAGATTTCTGGCAGTAGCCTGTGCAGCAGCAATGATCGCTTCCATGACGACAGGATTTGCAGTGAACGTATCTGCAGCGGATGAGAAGAGCGATTTCGCAGGCGAGGAGCTCAGCATCCTGGTTTCAGCAGGATGGATGGACAATCGTTACGATGAGACAATTAAACGTTTTGAGGATACCTACGATGTTACCGTAGACCTTCAGACAATTCCGGCTGATCAGTATTCAGATCTTCTTCAGTCCAAACTTGCTACAGATTCCTGTGCAGATATCTTCTGGATCCAGTCCAACCCGTTTGCAATTGAATCTACCATCGTTGATCCTGAGAAATACTGCATCGACTTTACAGGAGCTTCCTGGGAGAATGTTATGCCGGAGACAAGAAAAGAATCCTGCGTATACAATGACAAACTGTACGGACTTCAGATCTGGAACGCATCTCCGGAGTATGTAATGGTTTACAACAAGACACTGTTCGAAGAGAACGGCTGGGAAGTACCGACAACATATGATGAGCTGAAAGAACTCTGCGGTAAGATCCAGGATGCAGGAATCACACCTTGGTTCATGCCTGGTGCAGATGGATGGCAGCATCAGCTGGCATTTTTCCAGATCGGCGGCGTTTATGAAGAAGCAACACCTGGTCTTTATGATGAATTAAATGAAAACAAAGCAACATTTGCAGATAACGAGAAGATGCTTGAAGTTCTGAATGAGTTCAAAGAATTCTCTGATGCAGGATACTTCGGAGAAGACTGGATCGGAACAGACAGTACAAACATGTCCAACGAATTTGGTGACAGAAACTGTGCAATGGCACTTGCAAATTCCAGTTTCATCAAACAGATCCAGGAAGACACAGGCACATCTGATGAGTTTGGAATGTTCCTTGAGCCACTTGGCGACAATACCTGGTATCCAAGCAGCAACTCCGGCCCGACAATGTTTGGTTACAAGGGAACAGAGCATGAGGATCTTGTAAAAGAGTTCTTCAACTTCGTTACAACAACAGAGAGCCTTCAGGAAATTCTTGACAACTCTCCGGCATACACAAACCTTGATGTTAACGATGACAAGCTTGAGCAGCACTGGCTGCCGGAGGAGCAGGAGTTCCTTAAAACAGTTCCGGATGACAAGAAGTCTGTTGTAACACTTCAGACAGGTACAAAATATACAAATGATTACTGGACACAGTTTGGTCAGGATATGGTTGCATTCTGCCAGGGCGAGATGGAAGCAAACGATGTTCTTAAGAACATGGATACCAACCGTGCTGAGGCAGCAAAAACTGTAGGCGACGAGAACTGGAAATAAATAACAGAACTTAAAACTAGTTGACTTGAAGGCAGAGCCGGTATTTGCCGGCTCTGTTTTAACTTAAAACAGGAGGTGCTTTCTGTGAATAAGAAGAGAATCTATCCACAGTGGTTTCTGATACTGCCGTTGGCATTATATATCATTTTTTTCCTGCTTCCCAGTGTAATGGGTGTTGGTTACTCCTTTACAGACTGGAACTCCAGAAGTGTTCTTAATGGTACTCATTTTGTGGGACTGCAGAATTTTGCTGAGATTTTTACATCAGATAAGTCTTATCTGAGCGGTATTGGCAATACATTGAAGTTTACTATCATTTCCAACATCGTTAAGCTGATCCCGGCTCTTCTGATCGCGATTATGCTTCAGGAGGGACTTAAAGGCAAAGGGCTTTACAGAACATTGCTCTACCTGCCGTCTATTCTGCCTTTTGTAATCATTGGTCTTGTATTTAAATCCATCCTGAATTATAATAACGGACTTTTAAACACACTTCTTGATGCATTCCATCTTGGAATCTTCAAACAGAAATGGCTGTCTGATCTGGCTATTGTATGGAAATCCATCTATGGTGTAGATGCGTGGAGAGGCATTGGTTATGTCATGACTATCTTCCTTGCAGGTCTGAATACGATTCCGAAATCTTATTATGAGGCTGCGCAGATCGATGGTGCAAACTTCTGGCAGAGACTTCGGTATGTAACACTTCCGATGCTGAGTGGTGCTATCATGATCAATCTTGTATTTGGTATTACATATGGTCTGAAAGTATTCGATATTGTTTATGTACTTACAAACGGCGGCCCTGGACACGCAACAGAGGTTCTTACAACTTATGCATTCCAGCTCTATTCGAGAGGCCAGTATGGAATGTCTTCTGCATTGAATACTGTTCTTCTTGTAATTACAGCGATCATAGGTGTATTTATTGTTAAGACATTAAGTAAACAGGAGGTACAGCAGTAATGGCAAAAAAAAGAATTCAGAATTTATTAAAACATGTTGTATGTATCCTGCTTTGCTTATGTGTCGTGCTTCCATTTTATATGGTATTGATCAACTCTTTTAAGACAAAAGCAGAGGCAGCCAGAATGAGTCTGGCACTTCCTACAGAGTGGGTATTTTCCAACTACTCTGAGGTTATTGAAAAAGGAAGCCTGATCCAGGGATTCCTGAACAGTTTTGCATATGCGCTGATCGCTACAACACTTGGCGTTGTACTTTGCTCCATGGCTGCATTTGTTATGTGCCGTAAGAGAACAAAATTGAATGTATTTCTGTATTACTTTGTACTTTGCGGACTGTTCTTCCCGGTCAACTATGTAACATTGGTACGTGTACTCAGTACACTGCACCTGAACGATACAAGAGTTGGCATTATCATGGTATTTACCAGTGCAATGATTCCGTTCTGTGTATTTACCATCCGTAACTTCGTAATCTCTGTCCCGGTTGAGCTGGACGAGGCTGCTGTTATCGACGGCGCAGGCCCGTTAAGCCTGTTCTTCAAGATCATCATGCCGCTTCTGAAACCAACTATGGTAACATGTTTTATCCTTCAGTTCATGACAGTATGGAGTGATTTCCTCACACCTTTGTATCTGTCAAGCAAGAGCCGTCTCTTCCCGATGACAATGGCTGTATATCAGTTCTTCGGAAAGAACAAGAGTTACTGGAACTATATTTTTGCTGATATCGTACTTACCTGTATCCCGGTTATCATTGTTTACATGATCGGCCAGAAATACATCGTAGGTGGTATGACATCCGGTGCGGTAAAAGAATAAAGAAAAATATTATAAGAATTATAAAAAAGCACTGCGAGATGAAAAGTTGGATTCATCTTACAGTGCTTTTTACTATTGAAATCTCAGAAATTACTGCATGTTTTTGCAGAAGATATCCTCCATGGAAGCCTTAAGCGGAACGCCAAGCCTGCGTAAAGTTCCGTCCAGGGCTGCAAAAACTTCTCTTACATTATAGAATGTAGCGTTGTTTCCCATATGTCCGATGCGGATCACTTTGCCAGCCAGGACATCGAAGGAACCTGCCAGCATAATGTTGTAGTCTTTTTTTACTCCCTCAAGGATCGCTTCGGCTGTTGTGCCCTCCGGTACTTCAAAAACAGTAACTGTACTGGAATATCCGCTGTGCAGGTAAAGGTTCAGGCCTGCGCCTGTGATGGCCTTTCTGGAGGCACTGGCGATCTTTGCGTGGCGGGAGAGGATGGCAGGATCTGCCGCGATGTTGTCAATGGCAGCGCGGAGTCCGTAGATATCACTGATCGGCATTGTATATGGAAACCATTTTTCTTCGTAATAATGTGCAAAAGCTGTAAGGTTGGCATAGAAAGAAGCAATTGGTGTCTTACGGTCTGCCATGGATTTCTTTGCATCATCGCTTACTACAACGAAGGTCAGTCCTGGAGGCGCGGATACTACTTTCTGGGATCCGCCGCACATGATATCAACTTTCCAGTCATCAATGTTCATAGGTTCGCCAAAAGAGGCGGAAACAGAGTCTACGACTGTAAGGATGCCGTATTTTTTCAGGAGTGGGCAGATAGTGGAGATATCATTGAGCATACCACTTGGGGTATCGCCGTGAACAACGGTTGCATATTTGTAGTCGTGGCTGTTTTTCAGGAATTCTTCCAGTTTTTTCACATTAAAAGTTTCCTGATAATCTCTGGAATAGAGTTCCGGCCGTCCGCCATACATGGTAACAAAATCAGCGAACCCTTTTCCGTAAATTCCGTTATCGAGAACAAGAACCTTATCTCCGGGCTCAGTCATGGACGCGATAGCTGCTTCCAGACCAAGAATACCCTCACCACTTAAGATGAGGGTTTCATTGGAGGTATGGAGCAGAGAACTGATCTTCTCGCAGGTTTCTTTGTAAAATTCGACAAATTCTTCGTCCAGATCCGGGTTCGTGCACTCAAGACTTCTTGCCAGACGGACGTTTTCAGCGACCTGTGTAGGTCCTGGTGTCATGATCTTATACATAATCCTTACCTCTTATTTAATATTGTTATGTTTTTTATTATCTCTTTAATCCTGTTTTTCTTGCAGCAAGATTTAATGGTGTGATGACGATGAGTACGATCACTGCAGCAACACCGATCTGTACCAGGTTTCCAGGAATGGATGATACAGGAGCGACCGGGTTTCCGTAGATGATAACCTCTGCGATGTAGTAGCCGACAACCTTGATCACGCAGGCTGCTGCGATGGCGATCACGTACCATTTCATGTTCTGATGCCTGTGGTCTTCTGTGAGTTTACCAACTGTGAATCCCATGATTCCCACGATAACAAGTGTGAACGGTGCCCATAAAGTCCAGCCGGAGAGAAGATCAAAGAGTCCCATTCCAATACCGCCGGCGATAGCTCCGGTTTTCTTTCCAAACAAAATAGCTCCGATAAATAACGGAACGTTTCCAAGGTGGATCAGACCGCCGTTGGCTGCGATCGGGAGCTTCACATTGATAAATGCTGTGAAGATATAAGTCAGTGCCACAAATGCTGCTGTGATGGTGAGAAACTGTACGGATGAAAGATCCTGAACCTCTCTTGATTCTGTGTGTACTGCTTTTTCCATAGGTAATACTTCCTTTCCCGAAAACATCTCCGGAATAAAAGATGTCCTCTTTTCATATGATTTTGGTTGGGTATACTTTACAACAGAAGTGTACATGAATAAAGACACAATTTTTTTAAAAAAAAGAGGGACAGATTTAAAAGCAAATAACAGAAGATGAATATGTAAAATGTGGAATACAAAATGGAAATGCGGAAAGATTAATATAAGAAAAGAATTGTGCGAACCGGCTTTAAAATTACTTTTTTGTTTACAGGAAGTTAATAAAGTACAGGGCAGAAATCAATTGACAAAGTTGTAATATAATCGTAAAATGTACCAAAGAGTGTGTTCAGGAGAGAATGCTCCGGACACACTTTATGACTGATGATGATTATGAGGAGGATACTATGAAGAATAAAAAATTTATCGCGCTTTTAGCTATGACTGTTGCTCTCTCTGGTGTCATGACTGCATGCAGTTTCGGAGGAGATAAGAAAGACAGCGTGGTTGTGGAGTCTACTCCTACTCCGACACCGGCAAAGAAAGCTAAGGTTACACCGACTGTCGCAGCAGATGCACAGAATACAACTTATACATCCAAGGATAAATCTGTAGCAATCAAGCTTCCGGATGCAACATGGGCCAACAAGTCCGATGAGACAGATATGTTAAGCTTCGAGTCTCCGGATCAGGGCAAGATCCTGATCCTTCACGGATCAGGTGCAGATCTGGAATCTGCAGTAATCCCGAATTCCCAGGATATGGCAGTTTCCATGACTCAGGCAGAGAACATGGTAAACGGAACAGATTTTGAGATCCAGGATTATAAGACAGAGCAGAAAGATGGAGGCATCAATATCTATTCCTATACAGTTAAGTATAAGGATACAACCAAGAGTGACGGTTACGTATATGCCATCAATAAATATTTTGTAAATGACAGTGAGTATTACAGCATTGTAGCTTCTGTTAAGACTGAGGATGCACTGAAGAAGGTTCAGGAATCTGTAGACAGCTTTGCAATTCTGGGAGATTCCACACTGAAGAGCGCAGCAACAGGTTCTGCAGCCAAGAGCGCAGGTAAATCTGATTCTGCATCCAAGGATAGCACAGCTTCCGGAGACAGCAGCGCAGCGGGAACAGCATCTGACGGAACATCCGCAGATGGAAGTACAGCATCCGACGGAAGCACATCTTCTGACGGAAGTACATCTTCCGATGGAACAACATCTGACGGAACATCTACAGATGGAAGTACATCTTCTGATGGAAGCTCTTCCGGTGCGATCGTAAATGGTGGATTTACAGATGAGCAGCTCAGCAACACAGATGAAACAAGAACCATTTACAGAAACTCTGATGGTAAACCGCGTGTTATCGTTCCGGATGGAAACGGTAAATGGATGGATAACGAGGGCAACAGATTTACATTCTCCTCTGCGAATGACTGTGATGTATACGAAGAGGATGGAACAAGTTTTTACTGGCACGGAGAAGGTGCAGATGTATACTACATGCCTGTGCAGTAAAGTCTGAAGCACTGATAAATAAGTCTGAAAGATCCGGGATCACGGCTGTGGTTCCGGACTTTTTTTGTGTTGGAAGCATATACTTATGCAAAAAGACATGTTATAATGTGAACGCTGCGGGTGGATAGTTCGCAGGTTTTGATCGAAGGAGGTTTTTATGGAGGCATACAGTGATTTTGCCAGAGTTTATGATATATTCATGGACAATGTTGAATATGAAAAATGGGCAGAATATCTGATCGGAAGACTCAGGGAATATGGGATCGAAGATGGTATTGTGCTGGAACTTGGATGTGGAACCGGAGTGATGACGGAGCTTCTGGCAGAGTCCGGTTATGATATGATCGGTGTGGACAACTCTGAGGAAATGCTGGGCGAAGCCATGGAAAAGAGAGCAGAGTCCGGATATGAGATCCTTTATCTGGAACAGGATATGAGAGAGTTCGAACTTTACGGAACAGTACGTGCTGTTGTCAGCGTCTGTGACTGCATGAATTATATCACAGAAGAAGATGATCTGCTTACGGTATTCAAACTTGTGAACAATTATCTGGATCCGGACGGCATTTTTATCTTTGATATGAATACACCGTATAAATACCGGGAGATGCTTGGGAATACTACCATAGCAGAGAACCGGGAAGAAGGAAGCTTTATCTGGGAAAATGAATTCGATGAGGAGACAGGGATCAATGTTTATGATCTTACCCTTTTTCTTCCAAGAGAAGACGGGCTTTATGAGAAGGACGAGGAGATTCATTATCAGAAAGCCTATGAACCGGAGAAAATCCAGGAACTTATGAAGAAAGCAGGTCTGATCCCGCTGGCTGTTTACGATGCCTATACCAAGGACGCGCCGAAGCCGGACAGCGGAAGACTGACATTTATTGCCAGAGAACATGGAAAGGGAATTTCCCTGGATGAGAAATAAAGGAGGATTTTTTTATGAGTGATTATATTGTAAGAGCGACAGCTGCCAACAGCCAGATCCGTGCATTTGCGGCTGTGACAACTGATGTGGTGGAGACAGCGAGACAGGATCATAATACAAGCCCTGTGGCAACAGCTGCGCTGGGACGTCTTCTCACAGGAGGAGCTATGATGGGAGCCATGATGAAAGGGGAAAAGGATCTCCTGACACTCCGTATCCATGCAGGCGGCCCGCTCCAGGGAATCACAGTTACAGCAGATTCCAAAGGAAATGTAAAAGGTTATGTGGGAAATCCGGACGTATGTATTCCGGCCAACAGCAAAGGCAAGCTGGATGTTGCAGGTGCAGTAGGTGTTGGTTTCATGGATGTGATCAAGGATATGGGCTTAAAGGAGCCGTATGTTGGACAGGTTGCCCTTCAGACAAGCGAGATCGCAGAAGACCTTACCTATTATTTTGCAACCAGCGAGCAGGTTCCGTCAGCAGTAGGTCTTGGAGTGCTGATGAACAAGGATAACACAGTTCGTCAGGCAGGTGGGTTTATTGTACAGCTGATGCCTTTTGCGGAGGAAGAAGTGATCTCGAAGCTGGAGGAGAACGTATCAAAGATTGATTCCGTTACAAATCTTCTGGAGCAGGGACATACACCGGAGAGCCTTCTTGAGAAAGTTCTGGAGGGCTTTGACGTAGAGATCAATGACACCATGCCAACACAGTTCCACTGCAATTGCTGCAGAGAAAGAGTAGAAAAAGCTCTCATCAGCATCGGCAGAAAAGAGCTTAATGAGATGATCCAGGAAGGCAAAGATATTGAGATGAACTGCCATTTCTGCAACAAGAATTACAATTTCACAGTGGAAGATATGAAGAGAATCATAAGGGAATGCAAGCGATAAGCAGCAGGAGGAAGAAAAAATGAAGCATGGTTTTATCAAGGTGGCAGCAGCAACACCAAGAGTCACAGTTGCAGACTGCAAGGCAAACGGAGAGGAGATCCTGCGGGCCATCCGCGAAATGGAAAAAGAGCATGTAAAGCTGATGGTATTTCCTGAATTCAGTATTACGGGATACACCTGTCATGATCTTTTTCTCCAGAGATGTCTTCTGGACAGTGCGTGGGAGGAGCTTCTTCATATCGCTGAGGAGACAAAGGAGACAGATGCACTGATCTTTGTGGGAATGCCCCTTCGTCACAGAGGAAAGCTCTATAATGTGGCTGCAGCTCTGAATCATGGCCGTATCGTTGGATTTGTTCCGAAAACACATATCCCCAACTATAATGAGTTTTATGAGCAGAGACAGTTTGCAGGTGCAGAGGAAGAGGACGTGGAGTTTGTGGACTTCCTCAAAAACGACAAAAACGATGAGGATGAGTTCTGGGATGAGATTCCCTTTGGAACAGACATGATCTTTGAGTGTGAGGAAGATCCGGAATTTACAGTAGCAGCAGAGCTCTGCGAAGATCTCTGGGTTCCTGCACCGCCTAGTATCCGCCATGCAGTAAACGGAGCGCATATTATTGTCAATCTGTCTGCAAGTGATGAGATGGTTGGAAAGGATTCCTACAGAAGAACTCTTGTAAGCGGACAGTCTGCAAGACTGATCTGCGGATATATCTATGCAAGTGCCGGTGAGGGCGAGTCCACACAGGATCTTGTTTTTGGTGGCCAGAATATGATCGCTGAGAACGGAAATGTCCTTGCTGAGAGCAAACGTTTTGAGAACGGTATTATTTACAGCGAGATCGATGTTCAGAGACTGGCTGATGAGAGACGAAGAATGTCTACTTATCCGGCAGTTTCCACATGCAGCCATACAAGAATTAATTTTTCCGTGAAAGAAGAGGAAACTGTTCTTACCAGAAAATATCCACAGTATCCATTCGTCCCGTCTGTGAAGGAAGAACGTGATGAACGCTGCGAGGAGATCCTGAATATTCAGGCTATGGGTCTAAAAAAACGTATGGAGCATATCCACAGCAAAAGTGCGGTTGTAGGACTTTCCGGAGGGCTGGATTCCACACTGGCACTCCTTGTTATGGCACGAGCTTTTGACCGAATGGGAATGCAAAGAGAGCAGATCCACTGCGTTACCATGCCATGTTTCGGAACCACAGACAGAACATATCAGAATGCCTGCAAACTGAGCAGCTGTCTTGGTGCAAAGCTTACAGAGGTGAATATCAAAGAAGCGGTAAATATTCATTTCCGTGATATCGGACATGATCCGGAAATTCATGATGTTACTTATGAGAACAGCCAGGCACGTGAGCGTACCCAGATTCTGATGGATACTGCAAACAAAGAAGGCGGCGTTCTTGTTGGAACCGGCGATCTTTCAGAGCTGGCTCTTGGATGGGCAACTTATAATGGCGATCATATGTCCATGTATGGCGTGAATGCATCTGTACCGAAGACCCTGGTGCGCCATCTGGTGCGCTATTATGCAGATACATGTGGTGATGCGGAGCTTCAGGAGGTTCTTATGGATATTCTGGATACACCGGTAAGCCCGGAGCTTCTGCCACCTAAGGACGGTAAGATCGCGCAGAAAACAGAAGATCTGGTGGGACCCTATGAATTGCATGATTTTTATCTGTATTATATGCTTCGTGCAGGATTTACACCGGATAAGATCTACAGGCTTGCATGCCTCACATTTGAGGGAATCTATGATAAAGAAACGATCCTGAAATGGCTGAAAACTTTCTACCGGAGATTTTTTGCCCAGCAGTTCAAGCGTTCCTGTCTGCCGGACGGCCCGAAGGTAGGAAGTGTGGCACTTTCCCCGAGAGGAGATTTAAGGATGCCAAGTGATGCAAGTGCAAGGATCTGGCAGGATGTGCTGGAGAAGATAGAAATCTGAGAATAGAGCTTTGACAGGATACGAAAGATGCTGGCCGTGTACAGGGAGCAGCATTAGATGCAAAAAAGGCGGAGAGCTTAAGGGTTCTCCGCTTTTTTTACAGCATCTGTGATGGCTGCCAGAAGCACCTGTGAGGTATATTTCCTGTCTCCTGCATATTGAATATCATCCAGAGACTGGGTAGAGTAGATCTGGCTTGCAAGGGAATCAAGAACCGGCTCCATCAGAGGATAGGAGGCTTTTGTGGATTCGCTTAAGTTTACGAGCCGGATGGATTTGATCCTGTCGGCATTTACGGTGACTTCCACATCAAAGGTGTTGTTGTTCAGGGAAATGGAAGAAGTGTATACACCTGGCTTGTAGCGGGATTTTTCGGCGGCAGTATTGTCGGCTGTTTTTCCCGGACCGAACATAAAAAAGATGATAACTGCCAGAATTACAGCCAGTGCCAGAAAAACGGCTGTGTAAATGATTTCTTTCATATGTAGGACAATGATCCTGGTTTTGGAACTCATGGCGCACGCCTCCCGAAGCTTTTTATATAGTTTATTAGAGGGAGAAGAGATTTATGCGTGAAGAGTGCTGCCGGTCATGGAGCGGGCAGTAATATTTATGGCAGCGGAAAAGTGTCAGAAGGATGGAGAAGACCCGTTCTATAGGAACCGGGTTTGTGGTATAGTAGTACTTATCAGAAAGTGACAGGACAACAATGGAATCTTTAACAGGAGGAGATGCATGTCATTACAGTTTATTATAGGAAGTTCAGGAAGTGGAAAATCCTGTTATGCATATCAGAACATTATAGAACAGGCCGGACTGCATCCGGACAAGCTTTATTATGTGATCGTACCGGAGCAGTTTACCATGCAGACTCAGAAGACGCTGGTGGAGATGAGTCCGGGAAAAGGAATCCTGAATATTGATATTTTAAGTTTTGAGCGTCTGGCATACCGTGTTCTGGAGGAGGTTGGAGGCGACAGCCGTGCACTGCTGGAAGAGACAGGCAAGAGCATGGTGCTTCAGAAAATGGTCCAGCAGCATGGCAAAGATCTCTCTTATCTTGTCGGACAGATGCGCAAGGCAGGATATCTGGATGAGGTGAAATCCATTCTGTCCGAGTTTATGCAGTACGATATTAAGGACAGTGACATTGAGGAGATGATAGAGGATTCTGCTGGCCGGACATTGCTGCAGATGAAGCTTAAGGATGTATCTGTTCTTTATCAGGCTTTTACCGGATATCTGAAGAATCATTATATGACAGGGGAAGAGGTGATGGATGCCCTTGAGAAGGCCCTGCCTTTTTCTGAGAAAATGAAGAACAGTGTGCTGCTTCTGGATGGCTATACCGGTTTTACGCCGATCCAGATGCGGGTAGTGGGAGAACTGCTCTCTGTCTGTGAGAAAGTGATGGTGACAGTCACCATGGACGCAGCAGAGAATCTTGCCCTGAAGGGGAAGCCGTACCAGCTTTTTTATATGAGCCGGCAGATGATCCACGGGCTCTCAGAGCTTACCAGGGATATTGAGGATCCGGTTCTGCTGAATAACGTAAAAAGATCGCGTTTTGCCCAGGCTCCGGCCCTCAAATTTCTGGAAAAAAATATCTTCCGTTACAGAAAGAATGTATATAAGCAGAAGCAGGATGAGATCTGCATGTTTTCCGCAGTGAGTCCACTTGCGGAGATGAAGGAGATTGCAAGGAGGATTGCAAGGCTTGTCCGGGAAAAGGGCTGCCGCTATGGTGAGATCGCAGTGATCACCGGAAACCTGGAGGAGTACGGAAGCCTTGCCGGACAGGTGTTCAGAGAGGCGGGAATTCCGTATTTCATAGATGAGAAACATACAGTACTGATGAATCCTTTTGTGGAATATTTTCGTGCGGCTCTTGAGATGGCTGTCCAGGATTTTTCCTATGAGAGTGTGTTCCGGTATCTCAGATGTGGTATGTCCTGTGTCACAAGAGAAGAGGCTGATCTTCTGGAGAATTATGTGCTGGCACTTGGTATCCGGGGATTTAAGAGATGGGATGAAAAATGGGTGCGAATTTACAGGGGAATGCCTGCAGAGAGTATCCAGGAACTGAATGAGATCCGGGAGCGGTTTGCAGAGGAGACAAGAGAGCTTGCCTTAAATTTCAAAGGTGGCAGAAAGACTGTGAGGGAGTACTGTACGATCCTTTATGAGTTTGCCGTAAAAAGTAAGGTACAGCAGAAACTGAAAGCCAGGGAGAAGAAATTCCGTGACCAGGGAGATAAGGCCATGGAGAAGGAATATGCTCAGATCTACGGTATTGTCATGGAGCTTCTGGACAGTATGGTGGAGATTCTTGGGGAAGAGGTGGTGAGCAGGCAGGATTTCCGACAGCTGCTGGAAACAGGTCTTACCCAGGCAAAAGTAGCTCTGATCCCGCCAAGTATGGATCAGGTTCTTGTTGGCGATATGGAGCGAACACGACTGAAGGATATACGGGCTTTGTTTTTTGTAGGGGTAAATGAAGGAAATATTCCAAAGAATACAGCAGGTGGAGGAATACTTACAGAGCTTGACAGGGAATTTTTTCAGGATCAGGGGATCCAGCTGGCACCGGGGCCTAAAGAACTGATGAACATGCAGCGTTTTTATCTGTATCTGAATATGACCAAGCCCAGGGAACTTCTCTGCCTGTCTTTCTGTCAGTCTGACAGTCAGGGAAAAGCACTGGGGCCGGCTTTTCTGATCAACAATATACGGGATATGTTTCCTGAGATGGAAGTGGAGCAGTGTTCCGAAGAACAGGAGGCGATGGAGCTTCTGGAGCTTCCGGGAATCAGTCTGGATTATTTGTTAAAAGGACTTGCAGGTGAGGATTACAGAGAGAATCCTGTGTTCCAGGAACTTTACAGCTGGTACATTGAGAGTCCTCAATATCGGACAGTAGTGGAGGAGCTTGTAAAAGCCGCATTTACACAGAAACCTTCTGACCAGATCGGAAAAGCTGTAGCAGGGATTCTGTACGGGGAGATCTCACCGTACAGTGCCACACGGCTGGAACGATATGCTGCCTGTGCTTTTGCGCATTTTCTTCAGTATGGACTGAAGGTGACAGAGCGTGCTGAGTATGAATTCAGGGCTATGGATATGGGAAATGTCATGCACATGGCTCTGGAACGGTTTGCAGTTGAAGTACGAAAAGAGGGACTGGACTGGGCAGAGCTTACAGAAGAAGAACGTAATCAGCTGATTGACAGCTGCTTGGATCAGGTGTCTGCAGATTATGGGAATACAGTTCTCAAAAGCAGTGCAAGAAATGAATATATGATCGAGCGGACAAGGCGTATTTTACGGCGTACTGTGTGGGCTTTGCAGGAACAGCTGAAACACGGGGATTTCCGGCCGGAGGGATTTGAGGTGATCTTCGGCGGAGGAAGGATCGACCGTGTGGATATCATGGAAGATGCAGAAAAGAACCGTGTATATGTGAAGGTGATCGACTATAAGACGGGAAACACATCCTTTGATCTCCTGGCTTTGTATCATGGTCTTCAGCTACAGCTGATGATCTATCTGGACGGAGCCTTGCAGGTGGAACAGAAGAAATATCCGGATAAGGAGATTGTTCCGGCAGGTGTCTTTTACTACAATGTGAAAGATCCTATGATCCAGGAAAAGATCCATGCAGATGTGGAAAGTGTCAGTGATCAGATGCTGAAAAAGCTGAAGATGAATGGTCTGGTGCAGGCAGATGATGATGTAAGTTTCCGTATTGATAATACATTGTCATCAATTCCGGTGTCCGTTAATAAGGACGGAAGCTTCAGCAGGCGTTCTTCTGTTGCATCCAGGAAGCAGTTTGATGCGCTGGGTGCATATGTTCGTCAGAAAATCTGTGATATCCGGGAATCGATCCTTGATGGAAATGCGGCAGTGGAACCTTATGAGCTTGGAAAAAAGAATGCCTGCACCTACTGTCCGTACAGTACAGTATGCGGATTTGACAGAAAGATACCCGGATATGAGTTCCACAGACTGCCGTCTTTCTCAGAGAATGATCTGTGGAAAAAGATCGTGAAGGAGGATGAATAAATGGCAATGAAATGGACAGAAGAACAGCAGAAAGTCATCACGCTTCGCGACAGAAACATTCTGGTCAGTGCAGCAGCCGGTTCCGGTAAGACAGCAGTTCTGGTGCAGAGAATCTTAAGTAAGATCTTGGATCCTTTAAAGCCGGTAGATATTGACAGGCTTCTGATCATGACTTTTACAAGGGCTGCTGCAGGAGAGATGAGGGAGCGTATTGAGAGGGCTCTGGACACGGCACTGGCAGAAGATCCGGATAATGAACATCTGCAAAGGCAGATGATGCTGATCCACACGGCGCAGATCACTACTATTGATGGGTTCTGTTCTTATGTGATCCGGAATTATTTTCATCTCATCGGCCTGGATCCGGGATATCGGACTGCAGATGAAGGAGAGCTGAAGCTTCTTCAGGAGGATGTTCTGAAGGAACTTTTTGAGGATTATTATGCAGAGGGTGATGAGAAATTCACAGCTTTTGTGGAATGTTATGCTTTCGGGAAATCCGACGAAGGGCTGAAGGAGCACGTACTGGATCTCTACAATGCTTCCATGAGTAATCCATGGCCTGAAGAATGGCTGGATGGCTGCGTGGAGAATTATCATCTGGATCCGGAGAAGGGAATTGCAGGGACACCATGGTTTCATTATCTGTGGGAGATCGTGGACAGCGCATTGAAAGAAGCAGAGGAGCTTACGGAGAGTGCCATGGAGATCTGCGGGGAAACAGAAGGTCCGGAACTGTATCTGGATGCACTGAAAAATGATCTTATCCTGATCCGGCAGCTCCGGGAACTATCCGTTAAACAGGACTATGATGAAATGGCACAGTATCTGCAGAATCTTAAGTTTGCCAGGCTTTCCACGAAGAAGATGGAAGGGGTTTCAGATCAGCTGAAAAGTCTTGTGAAGGATATCAGGGAGGACGAAAAGGATATTTTGAAGGATCTGGGCGACAGGTATTTTCAGTGTACACTTGATGAACTGACAGAGCTGACACTTGCCTCAGCAGAGCCTCTTGAGATGCTGGTGCAGCTGACGAAGGATTTTGCAGGGCGGTTCAGTGAGAAGAAGCGGGAAAAAAATGTCCTGGATTTTTCAGATATGGAGCATTTTGCCCTTGAGATCCTTTTGAAAAAAGAAGGAGATACCTATACGCCAAGCCAGGCTGCAAGGGAATTGTCGGAGAAATATGATGAGGTATTGCTGGATGAATATCAGGACAGCAACCTTGTCCAGGAAATCCTGATGCAGAATGTTTCCGGCTGGGTCAATGAGAGAAAAAATATCTTTATGGTAGGAGATGTGAAACAGAGTATTTACCGCTTCCGCCTGGCACGGCCGGAGCTTTTTATGGAGAAATATAAAAAATATTCTCTTGCAGACAGCCGGGAGCAGAGGATCGACCTTCATAAAAATTTCCGAAGCCGTCCGGAAGTACTTTCCGGTGTAAACTTTATTTTCCGGCAGATCATGGGATCGGATCTGGGAGGAATCGATTACGATGAAGCGGCAGCTCTTTATCCGGGGGCTTCTTTTCCGGAAGGACAGAATCCTGACTTTGTGAAGACAGAGGTGCTTTTTGTGGAGAAGGACAGTCCGGTACTGGAAGAAGAGGAAGGTCCGGAGAATGAACGGGAGCTGGAAGCTCTGGCAATTGCAGGAAAAATACGTTCCATGGTGGGAACAGAGAAGGTGCTGGATAAGGAAACAGGGGAGTACCGGCCTCTGCGATATGGAGATATTGTGATACTGCTTCGTTCTGCCACAGGCTGGGCTGAAACTTTTGGGGAGGTGCTGTCTTCAAGGGGGATTCCTTCTTACACGGCATCCAGGACAGGATATTTTTCCACTACTGAGGTGGTGACACTTCTGAATTATCTTCGTATCCTGGATAATCCGCTGCAGGATATCCCGCTTACCGGTGTGCTTCGTTCACCGATGGCAGGATGCACTACGGAAGAACTGGCAGAGATCCGCATTGCCTGTCCGGAGGGAATGATCTATGAATGTGTGAAGTCTTTTGTGGAGGATTACCGGGAGCATAAGATTGTTGGAGAAAAGAAAAAAATCCTGGGAGAAAAACTGTCCCGTTTTATGGAAAATATGAATGCGCTTCGTGATATGTCCGCTTATACGCCGGTGCATCAGCTGATTCTGGAAGCTCTTGAGCGTACTGGATATGGCAATTATGCAAAAGCTATGCCGGATGGTGTACAGAGAAGCGCGAACCTGAACATGCTGGTGGAAAAGGCGATGGAATATGAGAAGACAAGCTACCGTGGACTTTTTAATTTTGTCAGATATATTGAGAAACTGCAGCAGTATCAGGTGGATTATGGTGAGGTGAATCTTTCCGGCGCAGGGGAAAGTGCAGTACAGATCATGACGATCCATAAGAGTAAAGGACTGGAATTTCCGGTAGTGTTTGCAGCAGGAATGGGTAAGAGATTTAATTTCCGTGATATGAATGCAAGTATTCTGATCCATCCGGATCTGGGAATTGGTGCAGATGCCATTCTGCCGGATAAAAGGATCATTGCGTCCTCACTTTGCAAGCAGATCATCCGCAGGGAGCTTCTGAAGGAGAGCCTTGGGGAGGAACTCCGGGTGCTTTATGTGGCATTGACAAGAGCAAAGGAGAAGCTGATCCTCTGTGGAACCATCGGTGATCTTGAAAATGAGATTACATCACTGTCCGTTTTAAGGGATAATAAAGAAGAACTGCTTTCTCTTGGCATGCGTATGCGCGGAAAAACTTACTGGAATTATGTGCTTCCTGCACTTGCAAGACACCGCTGCATGTCCGGTCTGTTTCAGGAGTACGGACTGTTTATGAACCGAATGAATCCGCTTTATGAAGATGAATCGGAGTTTGTTGTGGAGAAGATCACAGCAGCAGATCTTGTAGAGGATGAGGTTGTGGAGCAGGCAGAAAAAGAGATGAAAAAAGCTGCTCTTGAGAACTGGAATCCGGGAATTGTCTATGACAGTGAGATTCGGGAAGAAATTGAGAGACGTTTTTCTTTTCAGTATGAGTATGACTATCTGAAAGATCTGCCTGTGAAGATCAGTGTGTCTGAACTGAAAAAGAGAAGCTACCACAGCGAACAGGATCTGGAAGAGACCGTGGATTATGAGCAGGAAGAGGAAATCATGCCGCTTGTTCCAAGGTTTATCGAGGAGAAAAAAGAGGAAACTTATACAGGTGCGCTGCGTGGAACTGCTTATCACCGTGTAATGGAATGTCTGGATTATCGAAGGACAGAGAACCAGGATATGATCCGGGAACAGCTGAAAGAATGGTTTGATCTGAAAAAGATGGAAGAGAAAGAAGCGGAATCTGTACGGATATGTGATATCTGGCATTTTCTGGAGACGGATTTGGGACAGCGGACGAAAGCGGCTGCTTTGAACCGGCTGCTTTTCAGGGAACAGCCTTTTGTGATCGCAAGGAAGGCCTCAGAGCTGGAACCGGAATGGCAGTGTGGGGAAAGTGTTCTGGTACAGGGAATTATTGACGCATATTTCATTGAAGATGAGGAGATTGTTCTGGTGGACTATAAAACGGACTTTGTGCGCCGTGGTGAAGAACAGAAGCTGATCGAACGGTATCATGTGCAGCTGGAAGACTATGCTGAGGCACTTGAGAGGATGACCGGACGGAAGGTGAAGGAGAGATATATTTATTCATTTGCTTTGGGAAAAGAAATCTTATGCTGAGAATTATGCAGTGATGAACAGTGATTGCGAATTGAGAGTATCCAGCTACAGGAAAAAAGGTCAGAGACTTTACGGAAATGTTCAGCTTCTGACCTGAAAATGAAATTCTATATTGATATGAGCAGATATCCTGCGGCGGAGCACTTATACTCTCCAGCCCGCAGGATATTTGTTTTTCAGGATTCCGTTTACAAGTTTGCCGAAACCGATCGGATAGCCGTCTGCGCAGAGAAGATGCCAGCCTTTTTTGTGGGCTGCTTCTTCTGGTTCGATGTTAAGGGTCTCACCTTTGAGATAGCGGGTGATGCGCTCATCAAAAACAGACAGGGAGATCGTAGCCTCAATATCTTCTTTGTGAAGTGCCAGTGCCAGGGGCTGTGATGGCTCGAAACGGTTCTTTTTCAGATCGCCCAGATAGAGGCCGTTTCTGAGAAAAGAGATACCCCGGAGATCCAGTGGGAATGGAAGCTGATAGTAAACCTTGTCCTTGCGGATTTCCACGCGGTTCCAGTCAAATTCCTGTCCTCCAAGAGTATGAAGACCGATTTCTGCAAAAAATTCCTCCAGCCATTTCCGGGTGTTTTTGTCAGGACCTTTTCCGGCGGGGCGGAAAACTGGAGGAAGGGAGTCGCCTTTTTTGTGGAAAAGGGCAAGGAAATGACCTTCACCGTCCATCTTGTGTGGAAAGATGCGGACGCATTTTCGAAGGGAGGACGGGTCGAAAGCTTCAGGGGAAATCGGTGTGCTGATAAGTTCCGGCCGTCCTTCGGAGAATCCTTCATATCCGGGCATTTCCATTAGCTCCATATCTGGTCTTTCCTGAAGAAGATGAGCGACCACTTCCTCATCCTCACACGGAGAGAAGGTACAGGTAGAGTACAGCATCATTCCGCCTGGGCGGAGCATATCAGCAGCTTTCAGGACCAGGTCTTTCTGTATATCGGAAAGTTCAGCAGATTTCTCAGGAGTCCAGTCACGGGCAAGGGCTTCTTCTTTTCGGAACATGCCTTCACCGGAGCATGGGGCGTCCAGAAGAATTTTATTAAAGAAGGCTGGAAAACGCTGTGCAAGCCTGGCAGGTTTTTCATCAGTAACAAGCATGTTTTTGATGCCAAAGAGCTCCAGATTTCTAAGAAGGGCTCTTGCTCTGGAAGTGCTGATATCATTGGCAAGCAGAAAGCCTGTATCATTTAAAGCTGCGCCAAGTGCAGTGGCTTTTCCTCCGGGAGCTGCACAGAGATCCAGAACGAAATCTCCCGGTTCAACGGGAAGTCTGGATGCAGGGGTCATGGCACTTGGTTCCTGGAGATAATAAAGTCCGGCCTGATAGTAGGCGCAGCGTGCCGGTCGGCTTTCCTCATCGTAGAAGTATCCGTTGGAGATCCACGGGATCGGTCGGATCTCAAAGGGGGAAAGTTCTTCGAAATCCTGGCAGGAAAGTTTCGCTGTATTTACCCGGAGACCATAGGTACGGGGATTTCCGTAGCTTTCCAGAAAAGCGTCGTAGTCATCTCCAAGCATTTCTTTCATACGCTCCAGAAATGGGAGCGGTAATGTCTTTATTTTATCTGAATCTGTCATATTTTCCTCCATAATATCAATATCAGGCTGATGTAAGTAAGCCTTATGCGAATCATAATTTTGAGTAATCTGATCTGATCAAATGTGCAAACATTTTTTGAGTGTAAAAGTGATCAGGCAGCTGAAAATATTATAAAGGATGATGGGATTTTTCTAAATACTATTGACAAAACTATATTATACGATATATAGTATTATTCATAAAACAATATTACATGACTTATTATGTGAATGCAGAATTGTAAGGTGATCGCGTTCATCGGCATGTAATAGAGCGGAAGGTGAATGTCCGTTTTAGTGGTTATAGAGAGGTGAGCAAATGGTATTTAATACAGGAGCAGCACTTCTGGATGCAATTGTCCTGGCCGTTATTTCCAGAGAGAAGGACGGTACTTACGGGTATAAGATCACCCAGGATGTGCGTAGTGTTCTGGAGGTTTCAGAGTCTACGCTGTATCCGGTTCTTCGAAGACTTCAGAAGGATGAATGTCTGGAAGCCTACAATATGGAATATGCAGGCAGGAACCGGAAGTATTATAAGCTGACAGACAAGGGAGCAGCGCAGTTGAATCTTTACAGAACCGAATGGGAGATTTATTCGTCCAAGATTACCAGGATGTTTGAGGAGGGAGTTTGATTATGAACAGGAAGCAGTTTATGGAACAGCTTGAGAGGCTGCTTTCCGATATTTCAGAGGCGGAGAGACAGGAAGCACTGGAATATTATGAAGGATATTTTGATGATGCAGGGCCGGAGAATGAAGGAGAGGTGATACGTGAACTGGGAAATCCGGGGAAAGTTGCCGCGATCATCAAGGCTGATCTTCAGGAGAATGGCAGCGATTACGGAGAATATACTGAGAATGGATATCAGGATACCAGAGTTTCCGAAGAAGGTGATATGCCTGATAAATACACAGAGATCACTGTTCAGGGAAAAATTTCTGGGAACAGCGATTCTGGAAATAATAATTCCGGCTATAACAGAGGCAGAAGGGAGAACCGCGCGGAACGTGGTTATCATGCGGAGAAGAAACAGAACAAGCCGGGGATCATCCTGGCACTGATCGTTCTTGTTTTTGCGGCACCTCTTATCAAAGGGGTGTTTGGCGGGGCAGTTGGTGTGATCGTGACACTGGCATTGCTTCCGTTTCTTCTGACATTTTTTGTAGGCGCAGGATCAGTGGTACTTGTGATCGCGGCTGTTATGTGTGTCATCATTGGAATTCCGCTTACAGTATCCATGCCGCCGGCAGGAATCCTTACCATTGGTGTGGGCTGCCTGATGATGGCACTGGGACTTCTGTTTCTGGCACTGACTGTATGGTTTGGAGGTAAGATGCTTCCGGCTATCCTGAGGAAATTTACAGGATTTTGCAGCAATATTATAAATGGAAGGAAGGAGGGAAAGGCATGAAGCGTTTTCTGAAAGTAATCCTTATTATGGCTGTGGTTTTTGGTGTGCTTGGACTGGGACTTACGGCTGGCGGTGCTGCCATGGGAGCGACAATGGGAGATGTCGGTATCCTGGATAACGGACTGAAGCGGATCCTGGGGATTTTTCAGGATCATTCAGTGACAGATGATAATACATGGGACAATGACGAAGCGATGCTTACAGCTGCCGAAAATGCGGTAAATGAGAAGGGCGTGGTATCGGATGATCTTGACAGTTCCGGTTGTGTTAAAACATACGAAGCTTCTGCTGTGACAGATCTTTCCTGTAATCTGAAGTATGAGGAAATCGTGGTGAAAACCTGGAGTAAAGATACGATACAGGTAGATGCGCCTGGAAGCGATCAGAAACATGTCCAGATCAGTAATGATAACGGCTGCCTGAAAATTGAGAGCAGCAGAAGGCTGAAAAGCAGTTCCATTGAGATTTCTTTGCCGGCGAAAAAAGAATTTCAGAGTGTGACTTTAAAAATAGGTGCAGGAACTGTTGAGATCAATGGAGATTTTAAGACAGAGCAGCTGAGTGTTGATATCGGGGCAGGTACTTTTTCCAATGACGGAAGTCTTGAGGTGAAACAGACGGATATTTCCGTTGGTGTGGGAAATGCGGAAATTGAGGAACTTACCACGGAGAAGTTAAATGGTAACTGCGGCATGGGAAACATGGATATCTCGCTGACTGGCAAAGATACAGATTATAATTATGAGCTGAAATGTGGACTTGGAAACCTGGAAGTAGATGGTGAGCAGGAAACAGCACTGACTTCCGGCAGCAGGACGATCTCCAACCCAGGTGCAGGAAAGAGTGTGAAACTGGAGTGTGGAATGGGTGACGTGAACGTTGATTTTGAAGATGAATGATCGGGAAACAATTGTGTTCATGAATAGACAGCAGAGCATAATGTGAATGATCTATTGGAAATGAGTTTTATAAAGGAGGATTTTATTATGAGCAATAAGAGACTTTACAAATCATCAGTGAACCGTATGTTATGTGGTGTCTGTGGCGGAATTGCAGAGTATTTTGATATCGATCCGACACTGGTGCGTTTGGTGTGGGTGATCATCACTTTTATGGGCGGAGCAGGAATCCTGGCCTATATTATTGCTGCGATCATTATTCCGGATGGCAGATAATAATGAGGATTTTTTAATGACTGCATAATTTTTCTGAAATCTGTCCATACTCCATAAAAAAGATGAGGAGTGTGGATATGAACAAGGAGAAAGAAGTGAAAGCTTTTCTGGAAGGAACGCTTTCCAAGGCAGAGAAACTGAAGTATGAGATCGCCGATGAGATGGGCGTACTGGATAAGGTGCTGAAGGATGGATGGAAAAGTCTTTCGGCAAAAGAAACCGGACGTATTGGCGGTTTGATGACAAAAAAGAAAAAACATAAGTAATAAAGTCAAGCCCGGAGAAATGCTGTTTCAGAGCAGAACTCTCCGGGCTGCTTTTTATATCATGGAAAATTGTTTCGCAATGTTTTCTGTACAGCAGGTGAAGGAAAACTTTATCAGAAAAATGATATTTTCAGACTTTTAGGGTGGACTGACCGATGGAAAAGAGCTATACTGTTTGAATAACGGACGAGGAGGTTTAAAAATGGGAGAAAAAATCAACAATATTCTGAAAGGTGAGATCATCTCCTCAGTATTCTATGTGCTGCTGGGACTTTGCCTGATACTGATCCCAACGCAGACTGTAGATGTGATCTGCAAGGTTGTATTCGGACTGATCCTTATCGGGGTTGGTATTTATCATATCTATATTTACATACGGGGAAAGGTTTCTGCCACGATCATGGATCTTTTAAGTGGCGTGGTTGTTTTTGTACTCGGTGTATTCCTTTTTATGACACCGTCGATCGTGATCAAACTGCTTCCATGGATGCTGGGAGCTTTTGTACTTGTGGATAGTCTCTGGAAATTCAAGGGAGCATTTCTTCTGAAAAAAGGCGGACAGAAATCCTGGAGTGCGCTGCTGATCGGAAGCCTGATCTTTATTGCGCTTGGAATCGTGATCCTGTTCGGAAGATTTCCGAAGATCATGACTTTACTGATCTTTTCCGGATGGGTGCTGGTCTGTGACGGAGTTGTGGATATTATATTGTTTATTGTTATGAAGTTGGGTCTTCGGAAAATTGCGAAGAAGGCCACAGCGGAGAATGGTGATCCTGAGGGGGAGAGTGGTGACAGTACAGCACCGGGAGAAACTTTTTCCCGGAAGGAGAATGAACCGCAGGATGTTGCGGAGACTCATGAGGAGACTATAGCTGAATGGGCGGAAACACCGGCCGGATCGGAGAAAACAAAGAAATCCGGACGTAAGTTTTTGGGAAGGAAAAAGAAGGATGCTGCAGATGATGTGAGCGACGAAGTGGCAGAAAATGCAGCAGTTGTGTCAGCTGAGAAAGCAGATTCTCAGGAACAAAGTGAAGATGAGCCCCTGACTTCGAAAGATGCAGTAACAGATGGAATTGGTTCATCAGAAACATCAGGTAAATTTCAGAACACCCGATGGGAAAATGAACCGCAGAGTGCAGAGATGAAACTCTGGGATGTCGGTAAGGATCAGGCAGAAACAGGCAGCCTGAAAGAGTTTCTGAATAATTCAGATGAGGAAGAACTGGAGGAGTGGAAGGATTGATCCTTCGCTTGCATGATCTTATATTCCGTGGTAAGATGTGCACATGAAAAAAACAGATAAATATTTAAAGACATTGATTATGGATTTTTCCGGAATATATGAGGAGCAGCAGTTCTGGAAGGGAAAAGAAGCATCCTGGGTGGAGGCCCGGGACATTCCCGGAACCAACTGTTACTGTGATGAGGAGGCGATGAATGAGATACGCAGCCGTATTGCACCCTATTCTTCCGGAGAGATCCATTTTATTGATTCCGGCAATTATCATTATATGACAAGGATCTGGCTGGAAAAGATCTCGGAGCCATTTGATCTGCTGGTTTTTGACAATCACACGGATATGCAGCCACCTGCTTTTGGCGGCCTGCTTTCCTGCGGTGGATGGATCTATGATTCCGTCATGGAACTTCCGCTGCTTCAGAAAGTAATTTTGATAGGGCCGGATGAGGAAGCTTTTTCCAGAGTGGAATCGGAGATCCAGAAAAAAGTGGAGTTTTTAAGCAGGGAAAAACTTCGTGGGATGGAACTTATGGAAATTCTGGATTTTGTAAAAGAACAGACTGGGAAAAAACCTCTTTATATTTCCATTGATAAGGATGTGCTCTGTCCGGAAGATGCGGACACCAACTGGAGTCAGGGGGATATGCGACTGGAGACTATGGTACGGTGTCTGGAGTGTGCTGTTTCCAGATGTAAAGCAGGGGATATATTGAGTACGGGATCGGAAAATGCAGATATTGAGCAACTGGATGCTGTGCGTGAGGATACGCAGAAAGATGGAGCTGCGTGCAGTGATTTGACGGTGACAGATTTGTGTTTACTTCCGGGAATTCTGGGTGTGGATATCTGCGGAGAGTGTGATGCTGCCGAGACCGGAAACAGTGCATTAAATGATTATGCGAATGCACGATTGTGGGAATTTTTTCGGCATGCAGCTGAAAATGAGACCTCAGGAGGAGACAGATGAAAAATGAACTTCTTACCATTGGACCATTTACAGTGTATGGATATGGTCTGATGATCGCTATTGGAATTGTGGCAGGTTGTTTGACAGCTGAGTACAGAGCCAGGAAACAGAGCCTTGACAGTGACCAGATTTTTCCAATGATCCTGTGGTGCCTGCTTGGAGGCTTTTTTGCAGCAAAAATCCTGTTCTGGATCACTGAGTGGAAATCAATTGCAGAAGATCCGGGATTTATGATGGAGACATTGAGTTCAGGATTTGTGGTATTTGGAGGTATTATTGGAGGGATTTTTACCGGATGGTTGTATTGCCGGATCAAAAAACTGACCTTTTTTAAGTATGCAGATGTGATTTTGCCGTCTGTAGCACTGGCGCAGGGATTTGGACGTATCGGCTGTTTTCTGGCCGGATGCTGCTATGGAAAGGAGACGGAAGGGATTTTGTCCGTAACTTTTCAGGAGTCAGCTTATGCTCCGAATCATGTGGCTCTGATCCCTGCACAGCTTTATTCCAGTGGGCTGGATTTTCTGCATTTTTTTCTGCTTGTGATGATTGCCCGGAACAAAAAATCAGACGGTCAGGTGACTGCCTGTTATCTGATATTTTACAGTGTGGGACGTTTTATCATTGAATTTTTCAGAGGCGATATTATCAGGGGAAGTGTTGGAGTTTTATCAACTTCCCAGTTTATCAGTATTTTTACCGGGATTGCGGGTGTTGTGATGATGATACTGGTGAGCAGAAGAACAGCAGGAAACGAAGCAGGAGCGTAGCTGGACAATATACGAGGGTAGTTTTGAGGGTGTTGAAAGAAAAACACTTAAGTCAGGAATATGGACAGCCTGTTTTTGCATACTCTATGAAAAAGGCGAAAGCAGGACTACCATGTTTGGAAGAGAAGATTTCGAATTTGATATGAAAACCGAGGAGAATGAGATCCCCGGAGTGCAGCCAGAAAATCCGGCACAGAGTGAGCACTTCGGGGATTTTATCGTCAAATATATGCAAAATGTGGAAAATACCATGGAGCTTTTTCCGGGAACGACTTTTCAGGCGGTCAATGAAATTTTCGGAATTCTTTATGTACCGCTGGAAAATACAGGCGAACTGGAAATAACCGGGACATCCTACAATTCCATTCCGAAATGCTATACATATATGGATATGGAGGCGGCCGGTGCATCGGGGATCACCAGACTGCATGACCATCCTTATCTTAAGCTGAGAGGAAAAGGAACTGCTGTGGCTGTGATCGATTCGGGGATTGATTATCAGAATGAAGTGTTTCGAAATGCGGGCGGTTCCAGGATCGCTTATTTATGGGATCAGTCGCTGGAAGAAGAATCTGATATGGGAGCTGCAAAAGTTCCATATGGCAGGTTGTTCCGAAAAAGGGATATTGATCTGGCACTGGATTCCGAGAATCCGTTTTCCATCGTGCCGTCCCGGGATACCAACGGCCACGGTACGGCGCTGGCAGGCATTGCTGCCGGAAATATGGTTCAGGGAGAAAATTTCACAGGAGCAGCGCCAGAGGCAACCCTTATCATTATAAAAGTAAAACCAGCCAAACAATATCTGCGAAACTTTTATCTTTATCCTCCGGAGGCGGAAGTTTTTCAGGAAGATGATGTAATGATGGCCATTGCATTTGCTATTCGCCTGGCAAAAGAACTGCGAGTGCCTCTTTCGATCTGCGTAGGTATCGGCAGCAGCCAGGGTGCTCATCTGGGAACTAATGCGTTAAGCCAGTATGTGGATTATGTGGCAAACTTTTCTCAGGTTTCAGTGTCTGTGGCAGCAGGAAATGAAGGGAACACCAGAAACCACAGCACAGGGATTTTTTCGCAGGAAAGGGAAAAGATTGTGACAGAATTACGGGTTGCAGAGCGTGAGCAGGGATTTACCATGGAATTCTGGGGCGAGCCGCCGGAAATCTACGAACTTTCCATTCAGTCACCTACCGGAGAGATACTGGAAGTAAGCAGTTCCATCGGTTCCAGAACCCAGGAACTGTCTTTTGTTTTTGTGGAGACAAAGGTATATGTAAATTATATTCTGATCGAGCGTCAGACCGGATATTCGCTGGTGTATATCCGTTTTTTTCATCCGGCCTCCGGAATCTGGAAGATTTTTACCCAGGGAAAAAACAAACAGAACGTACAGTTCCATATGTGGCTTCCGGTGGAGGGGCTGATCTCACAGGATACCTATTTCCTGGAACCGTCCCCTTATACAACAGTAACTGCACCGGGCGATGCCAGAAACAGCATTACAGCTACTGCATATCAGCACAGGGACGGGAGCATCTATATAGCAGCAGGGAGGGGATATACACCAGACGGAATGGTAACGCCGCACCTGGCTGCTCCGGGCGTAAACGTGAAAGTCCCTCTGGTGCGAGGTGGCTTCGGAACCCGCTCCGGAACCAGCATCTCTGCCGCCCAGACTGCCGGTATTGCGGCTTTATTGTTTGAATGGGCCATCATACGGGATAACCAGCCGTTTTTTACAGGAAGCAGCGTGAAATATTATCTGCAGAGAGGGGCAAGAAGAGAGGAAAACATGCAGTATCCAAACCCGGAGTGGGGGTATGGAAGGGTGGATCTGTATCATACGTTTGAACTGCTGACATGAGATAACAAAAGGATACTAATGTACTAATTTTGGAAAAAATATTCATATAGATAAATTACCTTTTATCGTGTACTATAAACATATAGAAAAACTATATGATCATACAACAGGGAGGAATTTTACTTATGGATCTTTCAACTTTAGTGAAAATGTCAAATACTTATGGCAGCAATCCAGCATATGTTCTGGCGGGTGGAGGAAATACTTCTGTAAAAGATGATACCACACTGTATGTAAAAGGTTCCGGTACACAGCTCGCAACCATCAGGGCAGAAGAATTTGTTAAGATGGACAGAGCACGTCTGAATGAGATCATGAAGACAGAATATCCGGACAATGATGTGGAGCGTGAATCTTTGTATCTCGCAGATGTAATGGCAGCAGTGACAGATGATGATAAAACAAAACGTCCTAGCGTGGAAGCTCTGCTGCACAATTTATTTGCATATACTTATGTACTGCATGTTCATCCGACACTTATTAACGGACTGACATGCGGAAAGGGAGCGCAGGCACTTTGCCAAGAGCTTCTTGGAAAAGAGGTGCTCTGGATCGATATTTGCAAGCCTGGATATACACTTGCCCGGATCTGTTTTGAAAAAATGAATGCTTATAAAGAAGAATCTGGAAAAGATGTTCAGGTTCTCCTGCTTCAGAATCACGGAATTTTTGTTGCTGCGAATACAGTAGAAGAAATCGGTGTGTTATTTAACGATGTTATCAGTAAGCTGGAAAAGCAGGTAAAGAGAACTGCGGATGTAAGTGATGCGGTTACATCTGAGAAAGAGCAGGCAGCACAGAAGCTTTCCCGGCTGCTTGGACATACTGTAGAAGTTGTACCGGCAGCAGAAGCTGACAATTTTGTAAAAGATAAAACAGCGGCAGCACCGCTTCTGAAACCATTCACACCGGATCATATCGTATATTGCGGACCGTATCCGTTATTTGTGGAAAATATTGATGAGGCAAAAAATGCTCTGGATGCATTTATGGCAGAGAATGATAAAGAGCCAAGACTGATCTTGGTACAGGGTGTTGGCGCATTTATCATGGAAGATGATAAGGGAAAGGCAGAGAAAGCTCAGCTTCTGGTAAAAGATGCGATTAAGCTTGCTGTATATGCGGAAAGTTTTGGCGGCCCGCTGCAGATGACAGATGAGATCACATATTTTATCACACACTGGGAAGCAGAAGCATACCGCAGTAAAAAATAAAAAGAAAGAACCTGGTCACTGAGAAAACAGCAATAGAATTTGTATATAGCTGAGAAGTACAATTAAAATATATGGCAATTAAGAAAATACATCGGGAATTACTGAGAGATTCCCGATGTATTTTTAATGTATAATTGAGAAAACTGTAAAAATTATTTCCGGTACACAAAGGCCGGCAGTCCGTCTTCACCAACAGGTACTTCCACAGTTCCCTGGATCAGCGGGCGGGCATATCGGATGAAGGCATCTGTGACATCGGAGCCGTCGGATGTGATCCATTCCACAGGGACAGTTTTCTCTTCGTTACAGATGGCATCTACATCTTCAAGAGTACATTTCATGGAGTACGGCACGTTGCTCTGGCGTTTGAAGGCGATCATTTTGCCTGTTTCGCCGTTAAGTGCAGCCTGTACACCAAATTCACCGGCAAGGATCGCTTCCTGCTGGTCAGTTTCGGAGAGCATGGATGCAGAGCAACGCTGACTTACGTTGAGTTCTACAGAGCGGGCTTTGACACCGAGACGGCTGCGTACAAGGTTTTCCAGGTATTTACCGCAGCCTGCAAGCATCTTGTGGCCGAAAGCATCTATACCTGCTGCATTATCGTATTCACAGATAAAGGTGCCGTTTTTGTCATGGATTCCTTCGGATACACAGACAACGACATTGCAGTTTTTCTCAAATGAAGTATTGACTTTCTGGAGAAAATCTTCTACATCGAAATCTGTTTCCGGAAGGTAAATAAGGAGAGGGTTGTCACCTGTATATTTCCGGGCCAGAGCTGCTGCACCGGTGAGCCAGCCAGCGTGACGTCCCATGATTTCGATGATGGTGACAGATTTTTTCTCATAGACACAGGCATCCAGGGTGATCTCCCGAACTGTGGAGGCTACGTAGCGGGCGGCACTTCCGAAACCTGGTGTGTGGTCTGTGTTTACAAGGTCATTGTCGATGGTCTTAGGCTCGCCAAGGATACGGATATCGCTGCCGATCTTCCGGGCATAGCGGGAAAGCTTGCTGACAGTATCCATGGAATCGTTGCCTCCGATATAAAAGAACCAGCCGATGTTCATCTCCTCGAATTTACGGAAGAGCTCAGGATAAACCGGGTCTTCCAGGGATTCAGGGAGTTTGTAGCGGCAGGAACCAAGATAGGCGCCTGGTGTCCAGGTAAGGGCCTGAAGCTTTTCTCCTGGAAGTGCTTCCTGGAAATCAAGGACAGTACCGTTTAAAAATCCCTCGATGCCGTTGACCATGCCGTAAACGTGGTCGATTTCTTCTGTATGTTTAAGTGCTTCAGATACCACACCGTAAAGACTGCTGTTGATCGCTGCGGTTGGTCCGCCGGATTGTCCTGCGATAAGGTTCTTTTTTGACATTTTGATACCTCCTGGGTGTTGTTTTTTTATATTGTAACAGAAATGTGAGAAGATAACATCTAAAATTTACACCTTTTTTCTTAAAAATTTACTCTATACAAGCGGAGATTTCATAGTAAAATAGTAGTAAAGATAGAGAAAAGGGGTGAAAAACCAATGACAGTAAGAAAAGTACAGTTTGAGACCATGGATGAAGTAAACCGTTTTCTTGACGTGACAGAACATTTTCCTTTTGCAGTGGATCTGAAAAGAGGACACAGAACTGTAAATGGAAAATCAATTCTCGGAGTTGCATCTATTGGTCTTGGAAGAGAAATGGATTTCTGCGCACATGTGCCGGAACTTGCGCCGGAGATTACATCCAGTCTTGATTTTTGCATGAGGTAGGTTTAAGAGGGGAAAAATAAATAATGGTTGATCAATGGTGAATGAGGATATCGTAAGATCGCAGAGGCGATGGTCGGTGTCCTCATTTTTTTATCGTCAATAACTATTTAGAAAAAAATCTAAATACTTATTGACTGGAAAAACTGAAAATGATATATTCTATTTAGAAATATTTCTAAATATTATCTGAAAGGGGAAGAGATACACGATGGCGTTTGCGGAAACCTTCAAGGCACTTTCGGATCCTGTGCGGAGAGAAATCCTGCAGCTTCTGAAAAACGGGAAAATGTCAGCCGGTGAGATTGGAGGACATTTTGATATGACAGGTGCAACCATATCCTATCATCTGAAAATTTTGAAGAAAGCAGATCTTGTGTGGGAGACGAAGGTGAAGAATTTCGTGTATTACGAACTGAATACCACAGTTGTAGAGGAACTGCTTCTGTGGCTCAGTGATCTGAAAGGGGGAAAAAATGATGAAAAGTGAAGAAAGAAAAGAATTTTTGAAGGAATATAAAATGACTCTGATTTCCGGGAGTATCCTTACGATCTCACCGTCACTGGCAGGAATCCTGCTGTGGAACCGTCTGCCGGAGAAGATCGCAACACATTTTGATCAGCACAATCTGGCCAACGGCTGGAGCAGCAAGCCGATGGCAGTTTTCGGAATTCCGTTTCTGCTTTTGCTGATCCATCTGTTTTGCGTGTTTTTTACAGCCAATGATCCAAAGCGAAAAAATATCAACAGGCGTATTTTTACCATGATACTGTGGTTGGTTCCGGTGGTGTCTGTGATCACCTGCATGTCGATCTATGGTCTTGCTCTGGGTATGGACATTGATATAGGTGTGATCGTAAATATCATGGTGGGGATCATGTTTATCATTCTCGGAAATTACGTTCATAAGGTAAAACAGAACTACACGGTGGGAATGAAGCTTCCCTGGACTTTGAACAGCGAGGAGAACTGGAACCGTACCAACCGTATGACAGGATGGATACTGATCCTGTCGGGGCTGCTTTTTCTTATGAATTCGCTGCTCCTGAAAACGGAAATTGTTTTGATGGTGATTTTGGTGGTCATCTTTGTGCCGATGATATATTCCTTTGTTCTTTATAAAAAGGGAATCTGAAAAAATAATGTTCAAACAAAGCGGTACGTGATATGATAATGTCATACAAAAGTATTTCCTCGAACACTATAAACAGACAGCAGACAGGAGGGATCATTATGACAGAATTAAGCCGTTTTCAAAAAGATGTGGAAGTTGCTGCCACTGCCCTTGAAATGCGGGCGGAGAACGAGGATGCCAAAGAAGAGGCCATTCATCTTTACCGAAAATTCGGAAGTACCAAGCAGGAGCCACTGCGGCTGGCAGTTGCCCTGCGGGGATATTTTCTGGAGGAAGGTGTGGAGGAAGAAGAACGTGCACATTATGGAGCATATCTTAAAAAAAGGATCCGTCCGGCTGTGGAACACCTGATTCTGGAAGATGACTGGGAAAAGATTGAGAAGCTTTATGAGAACGAATGGTTTGGGGAACAGGAGCTGGAAGTATTTCTGAAACTGGCCGAAGAGTGGAGGAGACCTGCAGCGCTGGTGGGACTTCTCCATTTAAAAAAAGAAAATTATGGATTTAAAGAGAAGAAATTTGAACTGTGATTTTTTCCAGGAAACTAGTACAGCGAATATTAAGTAACCGCCATATTGACTTGCCTGATTTTTCATATGCTGCGTTGTCGTCAATCGCCGTAGCCACCGCTACGCCTCATTCCTCCGCCTTGCATATGAGAAAATTATCCTACGTCAATATAACAGATACTTAATTTTCACTGTACTAGGAAGGGAGGTGGATTCGGTGGACCGGAGGCAGGAAGAACTCGGAATACATATCCTTGAAAATATAAGGAACGAGCTGTACTACTATTTTCCATATCTGGACGGTGCTTTTGCCTGCATTTCCGGGAAGGGCTCAGAGCAGACCAGTACTATTGGAACAGATGGAGCGTTCTTCCTTTTTTTTCCGGAATATCTGCTGGAGCTTTATGTGAAAAAGCCGGAGGCTGTGCGAAGGGGTTATCTGCATATGCTGCTGCACTGTCTGTATCTGCACCTTTTTCGGGAAGATCAGGAGGACAGACGATTATGGAACCTGGCCTGTGATATTGCGGTGGAACAGATCATTTCCAGGGAAAAGATCCCGGTTCTGGAAGCAGGAGGCGATGCGAAAAAAATACGGGAAAAGGTTTTGCATATTCTGGGAGACAGGTCGGATTCCGCAGAAAAGATTTGCCGGAAACTGAAGGAGCAGGTCTTTCCGTTTCATCTGGAAGAGCTGGAAGAAGCCTTTCATTTTGATGATCACACCTTGTGGGACACCTGCACAGGAGAAAAAGGAAAAAGGACAAAGGAAAAATGGAACAAGCTTCTTTCCTATACCGCTGCAAACCGTCAGGATCACCGGAAACGGCGGGGAAGCCAGAAAGGGGACCAGAAGGAAGATGCTGGAACTGTAAGATCCGGAAGATACGATTACAAAAAATTTCTCCGTCAGTTTTCTGTGCTGCGAGAAGAAGTGGAGTTGGATACGGAAAGCTTTGATTATATTTTTTATAATTATGGGATGGAGCATTATGGGAATCTTCCTCTGATCGAGCCGTTGGAATATAAGGAAGTAAACCGTTTGGAGGAGCTTGTGATCGCCATTGATACCTCCGGTTCCTGCGATGGAGAGACTGTGCGGAGATTCCTGGGAGAAACGTATTCCATTCTCAGCGAAAAAGAGAATTTTTTCCATAAGATGAAGGTGTACCTGATCCAGTGTGACTGCTGTATCCAGGATGTTAAGGTGGTCCATTCCGAGGAAGAATGGAAGGAATACAGCAAAAATATCACCATACAGGGCCGGGGTGGAACGGATTTCCGTCCGGTGTTCAGATATGTGAAGGAGCAGCAGGAGAAAAAGGAAATACGTAGTCTTAAGGCGCTGATCTATTTTACAGACGGGGACGGGATATATCCCGGAAGCAAACCGGATTATGAGACGGCCTTTGTATTTTTGCATAAAACAGAAAAAATGGAGCTTGTTCCGCCATGGGCTATCCGACTTGTGGCAGAGCAGGAAGGAGTGCGCCGTAAACAATGAATATAAAAGAAGCAAAAGAAGAGATCAAACACACATTACTTGCATACAACAAAAAAGATTCCCGCGGACATTACACGTTTCCAAAACTGAGACAGCGTCCCATTCTTCTCATGGGGCCTCCTGGAATCGGAAAAACAGCAATTATGGAACAGGTGGCAGAGGAATGTGAGGTGGGCCTTGTAGCTTATACGATCACACACCATACAAGGCAGAGTGCAGTAGGACTTCCAAGGATCGTGACCCGCTGCTACAACGGAAAAGAAGCGAGTATTACAGAATATACCTTAAGCGAGATCATTGCATCTGTATATGACTGTATGGAGCAGACAGGAAAAAAAGAGGGGATTCTGTTTATTGACGAGATCAACTGTGTTTCCGAGACGCTGGCTCCTACAATGCTGCAGTTCCTCCAGAACAAAACGTTTGGAAGCCACAGCGTGCCGGAAGGATGGCTGATCGCAGCAGCAGGAAATCCACCGGAATATAACAAATCTGTCCGGGAGTTTGATATTGTGACATTGGACCGTGTGCGCAGGATGGATATTGAGGCTGATCTTGACGTATGGATGGAGTACGCCTGGAAAAAGGGAATCCACGGGGCGATCCTTTCTTATCTCAGCATGAAGAAGGAGCATTTTTATTCTGTGGAAAATACCGTGGACGGCAAATTTTTTGTGACAGCGCGAGGCTGGGAGGATCTTTCGGAGATCCTGATGGCGTATGAAGAACTGAGGATTGAGATCACGGAAAATCTGATCCATGAGTATCTTTGCAGGGATGAGATCGCACGCAGCTTTTTTGCCAGCTATCAGCTGTACCGGAAGTACGGAACGGACTATGGCCTGGATCGGCTGCTTTCCGGCAGGATGCAGGAAGAAGAGCAGGTACAGCGGAAGAAAATGGCTCAGGATGCTTCTTTTGAGGAACGCTTTCTTGTGACAGGACTTCTTCTTGACGGGCTGAACGGAGGTTTCCTTTCTTATGAAAAACTGAATGAGGAGACAGAAAGGGTATATCAGGAACTTCTTCATCTGAAAACATTTCTCAGTGACAGGAAAGGTATGACTGCGCTGGACGAGTTCATTGATAGCAAGAAGAAGAGTCTTGCCGTGCGTTTGGATGCAGAGCTTCTTTCAGAGGTGCAGGAGACTCAGGAAGCGTCTGCGATACGGATGTTGGAAGCGTTCAGCCTTACGGTGAGAAAAGAACACATTACAGATGTGGAAACTGGTTTTGACCGGATCAAAGAACTGTTCGGAGAGATGGTGGAGAAGCGGAAAGATTGTGCACAGCAGATCAGCCAGGAACTGGAGAGGGCTTTTTCCTTTATGAAAGATGCTTTCGGGGATGGACAGGAGATGGTGCTTTTTGTTACGGGACTTACCAGAAACAGCCATGCAGGGGCGTTTATCAGAGAGTATGGCTGCGAACCGTATTTTGTCTGCAGTGAGAAGCTTCTTTACAGGAAACAGGAACAGAAACTTCAGGAAGAATGTGAAACACTATTAAAAATATGAATAATCTCTTAACGAATACTTATGACTGGAAGGGGGCTGGCATCTTGACAGAAAGGCTTCCAAGATGATACGGTAACTAATGTTGAAAGCAATAAACCAAAAAACCGAATGATGAGGTGTGAAAAAATGCAGGAATTAAAACCAATCAAAGAAGGTAAAGTACGTGAGATATATGATAACGGCGACAGCCTGATCATGGTTGCAACAGACCGTATCAGTTGTTTTGACGTGATCTTAAATAACGAAGTCACAAAGAAAGGTGCAGTACTGACCCAGATGTCCAAATTCTGGTTTGACATGACAGAGGACATTCTTCCTAACCATATGATTTCTGTAGATACCAAGGATATGCCGGAGTTTTTCCAGCAGGAGAAATTTGAAGGAAAATCCATGATGTGTCGTAAGCTGAACATGCTGCCGATCGAATGTATTGTTCGTGGATATATCACAGGAAGTGGCTGGGCAAGCTATAAAGAGAACGGCACTGTATGTGGCATCAAGCTGCCGGAAGGTCTTAAAGAATCTGACAAGCTGCCTGAACCGATTTACACACCATCTACCAAGGCTGAGATCGGAGATCATGATGAGAATATCTCTTTTGAGCAGAGCATTGAGCATCTTGAGAAATACTTCCCGGGAAAAGGCCGTGAGTATGCTGAGAAGCTTCGCGACAACACCATTGCACTCTATAAAAAATGTGCAGAGTATGCACTCAGCAAGGGTATCATCATTGCAGATACGAAATTTGAGTTTGGCCTTGATGAGAACGGAAACATGGTGATCGGCGATGAGATGCTGACACCGGACAGCTCCCGTTTCTGGCCAGCAGAAGGCTATGAACCAGGACATGGACAGCCATCTTTTGACAAACAGTTTGCACGTGACTGGCTGAAAGCCAATCCGGGCAATGACTGGACACTGCCGCAGGAGATTGTAGACAAGACTATTGAGAAATATCTTCAGGCATACAAGATGCTTACAGGCAAAGAACTGGCCTGAAAAAAGCAGAGCTCCCCAAAAAAGAAAACATACCTGAAAAACAGCTTCGGACGTCCATTCCGGAGCTGTTTCTCTGTATAAAAGACACTGAATAACAAAACAGTTGCAAGAAAACAGAGGGATATTTATAATAAATACAGAAACCAAAAAATCCTGACAGGTCAAAGGAGCGTGATTATGAGCAGGAAAGACAATACAAAAAAGAAAAAAACAGCAGGAGATTATATCCTGACCCTGGTACTGATCGCAGCAATCTGTGTATTTTGTTATGCAGCGTTTAATCTTTATCATATTTATACGGAATATAAAAAAGGTACTGATGAGTATAACAGCATCTCAGAAATGGCAGTGACAGAACGTGATCCAGATGAAGTGGAGGAGATGAAACAGCCGGATGAACAGCCGACAGCACCCATAAGCATTGATTTTTCTTACCTGAAAAGTATTAATGATGATGTGATAGGCTGGATCTATATGGAAGCTTTGCCGCAGATCAGCTATCCGGTAGTACAGGGAAAGGATAACAGCACTTATCTCCACCAGACATATGAGAAAAACTATAATTTCGCAGGAACGATTTTTATTGATTATGAGAACAAAAGAGATTTCAGCGACTGTAATACACTGGTGTACGGACATAATATGAAGAATGGTTCCATGTTTGGAATGCTGAAGAAATACAGAGCAGATGAGACACTTTACAATACAAGTAAGTATTTCTGGATCCTTACACCGGATAAGGATTATCGGTATGAGATCATTGCAGCGTATACAACATCGGTGAACAGTGACACTTATACCCTGTTTAAGGGCCCTGGAAAGGAATTTCTGGAGTATGAGAAAAAGATGCTTAAGAATTCCGAGATTAAGACAGATGCCACTGAAGAACAGGCAGACAAGAAAGACAAGATCGTTACATTGTCTACATGTACAGGTAACCAGGCAACCCGTTTTGTCGTGCAGGGAAAGCGGGTGAATGTGGTAGATCCGCAGTAAGGGTGATGGTGCACAGGAGACAGTCCGGTACAGGATGAAATTTCTTCAGGAACTGACGGAATGGATGGGAGGAAGAAAGATATGGGGAATGAGATCGAAAAATTACAGAAGATCATAGATGAAAGCGACAATATTGTATTTTTCGGAGGTGCGGGAGTTTCCACTGAGAGCGGAATCCCGGATTTCCGAAGCCAGGACGGACTTTATAATCAGAAGTATGATTATCCGCCGGAGACGATTTTAAGTCATACATTTTTTATGCGCAGGCCTGAGGAATTTTTCAAATTTTATCAGGATAAGATGCTCTGTGACACAGCGAAGCCGAATGCTGCCCATCTGAAACTTGCAGAACTGGAAAAGAACGGAAAACTTAAAGCAGTGATCACACAGAATATTGACAATCTGCATCAGATGGCAGGAAGCAGAAATGTTCTGGAACTTCATGGAAGTGTTTACCGGAATTACTGTATGAAGTGCGGAAAATCGTATGATTTCAAATATATGAAAGAAGCTAAGGGTATTCCGAAGTGTACCTGTGACGGTATTATCAAGCCGGATGTGGTTCTCTATGAGGAAGGGCTTAATGAGCATACGATCCAGGAATCCGTGAGGGCTATTTCAGAAGCACAGGTACTTATCATTGGAGGTACATCCCTGGCAGTATATCCGGCCGCAGGGCTGATCGACTATTTCAGGGGAGATCATCTTGTTGTGATCAACAAGGCACCAACGCCGAGGGATAAGTACGCAGATCTTCTGATCAAAGAACCGATAGGAAAAGTTTTCAGCCAGATTCATGTGTAAAGCTGCATAGTGAATGTGGAACGAAAATATCTGCCTGGTCAGAGACAGACAAGCTGTTTGAAGACTGCGCGTAAAGTATAAATTTATTATCAAGGAGTAATATTATGGGATTAATTTATGAAGTGGGAGATGTGGTAACACTGAAAAAAGCACATCCCTGCGGCAGCAAAGAGTGGGAGATACTTCGCGTAGGTGCAGATTTCCGACTGAAATGTATGGGCTGTGGACACCAGATCATGGTAGCACGCAAGCTTGTGGAGAAAAATACACGAGATTTGAAAAAAATCGAAAAAAAATAAATTTATGCTTTACATTACGGGAAAGTTATGCTAGAATCAAAAATCGTGATATATTTCATATCCTTGCTCTTTGACAGGCAAAGGGCCAAAAGACCATAAGGAGGTTAAGACAAGCATGAACAAGTACGAGTTAGCATTAGTTGTGAGCGCTAAGCTTGAGGATGAAGCACGTGACGCTGTAGTTGAGAAAGCTAAAAGCTACATTACACGTTACAACGGCGTGATCACAGAAGTTGAAGAATGGGGTAAGAAGAAATTAGCTTACGAAATTCAGAAAATGCATGAAGGCTTCTACTATTTTATTCAGTTTGAAGCAGATTCTCAGTGCCCGGCGGAAATCGAGAGACATGTCCGCATCATGGACAATGTATTAAGATACCTGGTTGTCAAGAAAGAGGCATAATTTTTGCAGCGGATTTTCGAAAACACCATTAAGAACCTGTTCAGTTAAGTGAAATCATAAGAGAGGTAGAACGATGAACAAAGTAATATTAATGGGACGCTTGACAAGAGATCCTGAGGTAAGATATTCCGCAGGAGAAAATGCCCTGGCAATCGCCAGATATACACTGGCAGTTGACCGCAGATTCCGTCGTGACGGAGAGGCAAGTGCTGATTTTATCAGCTGTGTTTCTTTTGGACGTACAGCAGAGTTTGCGGAGAAGTATTTCAGACAGGGACTGAAAATTGCAGTTACGGGTCGTATCCAGACAGGAAGCTATACGAACCGTGAGGGACAGAAGGTTTATACGACAGAGGTTGTTGTTGAGGAACAGGAATTTGCTGAGAGCAAGTCATCCAGTGACAGTTATGTAGCTAGCCATCCTCAGACAAATGCAGCACCTGCACCGTCTATGCCGAGTCCGAGCGCAGCAAGCGCCGACGGCTTCATGAATATTCCGGATGGAATTGACGAGGAGCTGCCGTTCAACTAGAACATCTGGATCACAGATGGTATGAATAAGATAGGAGGAAACAATCATGGCTTACAATAGAGGCGAGAGACCAGATTCTCCGATGAAGAGAAGAGGCGGACGCAGAAGAAAAAAAGTTTGTGTATTCTGCGGTAAAGAGAATAACGAGATCGATTACAAGGATGTAGCAAAGTTAAGAAAGTATGTTTCCGAGAGAGGTAAAATTCTCCCGAGAAGAATTACAGGTAACTGTGCGAAACATCAGAGAGCACTGACAGTTGCTGTTAAGAGAGCACGTCATATGTCCCTGATGCCATACGTTCAGGACTAATTCTGATCTTACACAGAGTCGTTGTTAAACAGATGAACAGCCATCTGGATAACAGCGGCTCTGTTTTTTTACGGTACAGGCAGAGGGTAATCAGGGTATTTGGCAGCAGATGGGTAATCCTGGAGTTACTGTTCAATGACAATATTTCGCGAGGTGGAAACGGGATTCTTTCTTATTTCATCATAACTATGGAATTATAATAAGGAATCTGGTATAATGTTAAATAACTTGTGGTTTAAATTACGTTGAGAACAGGAAAAAGCAATGAACAACAAAGTTAAATTTAAAGGGCCTATGAAACACTTTATGCGCTGGCCTCTGTATCTTTCGGTTCTGGTGGTGGTGCTGGACCTGCTGGTGTTTATTGTAAGTGTGAAGGCAGGGATTCTGGTGTCTGTGGGTACTGTGATCTATATTTTTATTGCAGTACAGCTTTTTCGATATCACAAACCGCTGATTATCAATGATATGATCGCATTTGCCAATCAGTATGATGTTGTGGAGAAGAGGATGCTGGAGGAACTGGCACTGCCATATGCTATTATGGATATGGAGGGCCGAATGATCTGGTCTAACCGTATTTTTTCGGAGATCACGGGGAGAGATCAGTTTTATAAAAAAAATATCAGCACAGTTTTTCCGGATATTACACCGGACAGGCTTCCTGTAGCAGAAGACCAGGAGATTTCGGAGATGAGCACTCATTTTGGAGACAGGATCTACCGGGTTTCCATGCAGAGAGTGACAATGGGCGAGGTAGTAGGGCATGTGGATATCCTTGAGAATGTACCTCAGAATGTCAGCCTGATTGCCATGTATCTCTATGATGAGACAGAGCTTAAGGAATATATCCAGAAGAATGAGGACAACAAGCTGGTTGTGGCTCTGGTATATCTGGATAATTATGAAGAAGCCCTTGAGAGTGTTGAAGATGTGCGAAGGTCTCTGCTGATCGCGCTGCTCGACAGGAAGATCACGAAATATTTTTCAAATTTTGACGGTCTTGTAAAGAAGCTTGAGAAGGATAAATATCTTCTGATCATGCGTCAGAGTTCCCTTGAGACATTGAAGGAGCAGAGATTCCATATTCTGGATGAAGTTAAGACTGTCAATATCGGTAATGAAATGGCAGTAACTTTAAGTATTGGTGTAGGCTTAAATGCATCAACTTATATCCAGAGTTATGAGTATGCCAGAATCGCCATTGAGATGGCACTGGGACGTGGCGGAGATCAGGTTGTGATCAAGAATGGCAACAATATCACCTATATTGGTGGGAAGGCCCAGCAGATGGAGAAAAGCACCCGTGTCAAGGCGCGTGTTAAGGCTCAGGCTCTCAAGGAGTTTATGAGCACGAAAGATCGTGTGGTCGTTATGGGACATAAGATCACAGATGTGGATGCTTTGGGGGCGGGAATTGGTATTTACCGTGCTGGTAAAACTCTTGGAAAGCCAGTGCATATTGTGATCAACGATCCGACGACATCTATTCGTCCGCTGATGAGCGGATTTATGGAAAATCCGGATTATGAGCCATCTATGTTTGTGGACAGTAATCAGGCAAAAGAACTGGTAGATAACAATACGGTAGTGGTAGTAGTTGATACCAATAAGCCGAGTTATACAGAATGCCAGGATCTTCTTTATATGACGAAGACCATTGTGGTGCTGGATCATCACCGTCGTGGCAGTGAAGTTATTCAGAATGCAGTTCTTTCCTATGTGGAGCCTTATGCTTCCTCAAGCTGCGAGATGATCGCAGAGATCCTGCAGTATTTTGCAGACGGCCTGAAACTTCGAAGCATCGAAGCGGACTGTATTTATGCAGGTATCATGATCGATACCAATAATTTTACAACGAGAGCGGGCGTGCGAACCTTTGAAGCTGCTGCGTTCCTGCGCAGATGCGGAGCGGACGTGACACGTGTGCGCAAGATGCTCCGTGATAATATTGACTCCTACAAAGCAAGAGCTGAAGCTGTACGCACAGCTGAGATCTACAGAGATTATTTTGCTATTGCCAGATGCCCCAGTGAAGGTCTGGAGAGCCCTACTGTTGTGGGTGCGCAGGCTGCCAACGAGCTTTTGAATATTGCCGGAGTCAAGGCATCTTTTGTTCTTACCAGCTATAATAACGAGGTTTATATCAGTGCCAGAGCCATCGATGAAGTCAATGTACAGGTCATGATGGAACGTATGGGTGGCGGTGGACATTTAAACATTGCCGGAGCCCAGGTAAAGGACACAATGGATGAGACCGAGAAAATGCTGAAAGAAATTATAGACCAATTATATCAGGAAGGAGAGCGGAAGAAATGAAAGTAATTCTTCTGGAAGATGTTAAATCCCTGGGAAAAAAGGGACAGATTGTAAATGTAAGTGACGGATATGCAAGAAATATGATCCTGCCAAAGAAGCTTGGTGTTGAGGCTACATCCAAAAATCTTAATGACCTGAAGCTTCGTAAGGCAAATGAGGAGAAAGTTGCACAGGAGAACCTGGACGCAGCCAAGGCTTTTGCCGAGGAACTTTCCACAAAAGAGGTTATCCTTACTCTGAAAGTAGGAGAAGGAGGAAGGACATTTGGTTCGGTTTCTTCTAAAGAGATTTCCGAGGCAGCGAAGAAACAGCTGAATCTTGATATTGACAAGAAGAAACTTCAGCTGGAGAGCCCGATCCGTACTCTTGGTGTTACCAACGTACCGGTACGTCTTCATCCGAAAGTAACCGGAAGTCTCAAGGTTTGGGTAAAAGAGGCATAATAAATGGAAGAGGCATTGATCAAGAGGATTCTTCCGCACAGTATCGAGGCAGAGCAGTCAGTAATCGGTTCCATGATCCTGGATCGTGATGCAATTCTGGTAGCTTCCGAAATTCTGACCAGCGATGATTTTTATCAGAAGCAGTACGGCATTATTTTTGATGCCATGGTGGAACTTTGCAATGAGGGAAAACCGGTGGATCTGATCACTTTGCAGAATCGTCTGAAGGAGAAAGAACTGCCGCCGGATATCAGCAGCATGGAATATGTCCGTGACCTTATCGCAGCAGTTCCGACTTCTGCCAATGTGAAATATTATGCAAACATTGTAAGTGAGAAGGCAGTTCTCCGCCGTCTGATCAGGACTACGGAGGAAGTTGCCAATGCCTGTTATCTGGAGAAGGACAGTACAGAGACCATTCTTGAGGAATCGGAAAAAAAACTGTTCAACATTCTTCAGAGAACCAATGGAAGTGATTATGTTCCGATTCAGCAGGTTGTGTTAAATGCAGTCAGCAATATTGAGAGGGCTTCCAAGCTGAAAGGTTCTGTTACCGGAATTCCCACCGGATTTGTTGATCTGGATTACAAGACATCCGGTATGCATCCGTCCGATCTTGTGCTGATCGCGGCGCGTCCTTCCATGGGAAAAACAGCTTTTGTACTGAATATTGCCCAGTATATGGCGTTCCGCAAAGATGTAACGGTGGCCATATTCAGTCTGGAGATGTCAAAGGAACAGCTTGTAAACCGACTTCTTGCCATGGAATCCCATGTGGACTCCCAGAATCTCCGTACCGGAAATCTGAAAGATGAGGACTGGACGAAACTGGTAGAGGGAGCAGATATTATCGGCGGTTCCAACCTTATTATTGATGATACACCTGGAATTTCCATTGCGGAACTCAGGTCGAAATGCCGAAAATATAAGCTGGAACACAATCTGGGGATCATTATGATCGACTACCTGCAGCTGATGAGCGGAAGCGGTAAATCTGATTCCCGTCAGCAGGAGATTTCTGATATATCAAGATCTTTAAAAGCACTTGCAAGAGAGATTGATGTGCCGGTGATTGCCCTTTCTCAGCTGAGCCGAGCTGTAGAACAGAGACCCGACCACAGACCGATGCTTTCAGACCTCCGAGAATCCGGAGCTATTGAGCAGGATGCCGATGTGGTAATGTTCATATATCGCGATGATTATTATCATAAGGATACTGAGAAAAAAGACATTGCAGAGATCATTATAGCAAAACAGAGAAACGGTCCTATCGGAACCGTAGAACTGGTATGGCTGCCAAGGTATACACAGTTTGTAAATATGAAAAAGTAGAGTTGTGCAGATGAAGTAGTGAGATGACAAGATTTGCTGTATCTTTTTAAGCAAATCAAGTAAGCAGTGGAGTGTATTGCGAATATCTGCTTAATTATAGTCGATTTATGTCAATCGAAATTTCTTGCAAAGCTAACTCACGATATTATATACTATAACTATGTTCTGATTATCTGAACATATAATAAACTTACACATCTGTTCATCTATCCAACCATAAGGGGGCCGTCACGATGGAAAAAAGATATACAGTCAGACAAGCCGTGACGATGACTGGCGTGAAATCCTATGTTATGCGCTACTGGGAGGAGGAACTTGACCTTCATATCGGGCGTAATGAACTGGGACATCGCTATTATACACCCTATGATATCCAACTTTTTCTCAAGATAAACGAACTGAAAAGCAGAGGACTTCAGTTGAAAGCGATACGAACGCTGATTCCTCGGATGGAGAGAAACACATCTGGCTCTGTCATGCCTGATGCTAAGATCCTGGACGGAGAGGCAGTGGAGATTGAAGATATTCCACTGAAAGAAACGGAATCACGGCTGCAGGAAGAGCCACAGGGTTTTCATAAAACAGAGAATACTCATATGTCAGCAGATATCAGAGAAGAGGATTTTAAAATAACAGGCCAGGAATCAGCAGCTGATGATAAGATTCTGGAATTTCAGGAAATCCTGGAAAGACTGATCCATGAAGAAATGCAGCGAAAAAAAGAAGGCGAATATAAATGCCGGTCGCTGGATGAAGCGATACGGAGACAGCAGCAGGCCAGAAGAGAGGCGGCAGCTGCAACAGAGGGAAAAAAGAACAAAAAAAACAGAAAAGACTGCCGGTAAAAACCGACAGTCTTTTTCATAAATCACAGCTTATAGCTGACGGTGCATTACTCAGCAGAGATAGCACCAACTGGACAGGCCTCAGCGCATGTTCCGCAGTCAACGCAAGCGTCTGCATCGATTACGTAATGCTCGTCTCCCTGAGAAATAGCCTCGTTCGGGCACTCACCCTCGCATGTTCCACAGCTAACGCATTCGTCAGAAATTACATATGCCATAATGATATCCTCCTTTATAATGGTATGTTTATGTATCCCCTACCAGGGATTCTATTCCCATTCTAATATATCTGTACAAAGAATACAAGTACAAATTTAGGAACAAATGAAAAAAGGAGTGAACAGCCACCCGTTGATTATATAAAGATTTCGTATTATAATAGCAGACACGAAGTGGAGTCATTTCGATAAATCAGTAAAGGAGATTACAATATCATGACAAAGGTTACAAAGAGCATGCTGATCGGCGAACTTCTCACCGTAGATCCTAACATTGCACCGATCCTTATGAGAGCGGGAATGCATTGCCTTGGATGCCCGTCTTCCCAGATGGAATCACTGGAAGAGGCAGCTATGGTCCATGGACTGGATGCTGACGTTCTCGTAGCACAGATTAATGATTTTCTTGGTGAGTAAGCAGATATTTTCTTGCTGAAAGAAAAAACTGCTGCTGGAAGATGCAGATCAGAAAGATCTCAGTTCCGGCAGCAGTTTTATTATGCAGGTATCAGAGGAGCAGGAGTTTCTGAAGAGCGTCAGACGTGATCAGAGTTCCGTGTTCCCGGAGATAAGCCTCACCTGCTGGAGTAAATGCACGGCCAACTCCATATTCAGAAAGAATGTTACATACCTTGTTGAATTCTTCCGGTGTGCAGTCAGACTGGTGGAGAACCAGCTGATAAACACCATCCTCTCCCTCACGGTAAAGAATATTGTCACCATTGAAGAAACCATTCATGCCATGTGCAGCCGCGATAACATCATCCAGTCCCGGGAAAGTGTAGAGACGGATCAGTCGGACAGAATTCTCGGAAATATGAGAATTGTCCTGAGCTTCTTCAGACAGTGGGGCAGTGGTACTATCTTTCTTCTCTTCAGTTTTCTGAGGAATATTCTTCAGCTTGGATTCGCAGAGTTTTTGGAAAATATCAATGATATTATCTGCACCATCGATTTCCACGGTATCAGAAGACTTGCTGCCTTTAAAAGGAGCAAATTTGGAAAAACGGGTATCCAGTTCTTCAGGATCTTCTACTTTGGTGATGATGAGAATGATGCTCTCTGCGTTTATGGGAATTGCTTCGATCATCAGAGGAATGTTATCTGCCTCAAAACCGAACTGTATCTGAGCCTGCTGCATCATATCACGGAAGAGACGTTTAGCCTTCTCTGTGCCGTAGGCAAGCTCGCTGATACGAATCTGATGACTGTCCAGATCCTCTTTCGTCAGTGTGCAGCGGATCTGATTGTCGTTGATTTTTTCTATTTTCATATAATCACATCCTATGGTCAATAAATTTAATCTTTTACATACTGTATTATATAACAGCTGCATACAAGATGTAAAGATGTTGAATCACAGGAAAAATAAAAAAATTTTAAAATGAGATAAAAAGCTTGCATCCGAACAGAAAAAATGTATAATAAAAAACAGAAAAGCTATCTGACCTGAGCAACAGGACGACAGTAAGGATAACTTAAATTCATACTTTTTCTAAAGACAAGATTTCTGTGCTGAGATCATCGGCGGTTCTGCCGGAGCACAGATCAGTAATTTTCCCCCTTTTTAAATAAACGATAAACAGGGTCAGTGTAGCTTTTCTGAGAACCTATGTTGGTGTTTTCTGAAAATCGAACCAGGAAAGGAGGTCAGGATACGTCAAATATATCACAGGTAAAAAAGAAATCCGCCAAATCCATCCGGAGGGAACTGGAGAGCTATCGTGATAAAGGAATTGAACTTTATCTGGACGGAATACCCAGTACTCCGAAGAAAATCGCAAAAGCCTGTCAGATTGCGGAAGATGGAGGGTATATGCGGGACTATACAGAAGATGAGGAAGGCAATATCGCCTGTGTAAGCTTTGATTTTATCCGAAACACGTAAAGAAAGGCAGACTGTAGATATTTTCTTGAATGATAAGCAGAACTGATAAGTTTTCCCTGAACTCATACATTACACAATGAGGAAATATCCACAGCCTGCATAAAGGAAATCTAAACAAAATATAAAATGTCAATTTTAATAACGAAATACAGACAAAATATGTTATAATGAAAAAGATTTTATAGTATTTTGCACCGAAAGGAAGAAGAAATGACGAAAAAACGTATGCCTGTCCTGGTAGTATGTCTGTTGATCGTATTGGTCGCTCTTGTGGGAGGGGCCGCTTATGGGATCAATAAACTTATTCCAACCAGGAAGCAGATGAGTCTGTCCGATTATTATGGACAGAATGCAGATGGAGAAGCAGCATTGATACTGGGAACTGAGAAGCTTGATCAGAAGGCACTGATTTCCGGTGATGATGTGTATCTTCCAATTGATGTTGTAGATGGATATCTCAATCAGAGATATTACTGGGATAGTGAAAACAAGAAGATCCTGTATGCGACTCCGTCCAGTCTTACAGAGGAAAAAGCTTCTGACAGTGCAGGCGGGATGGTATGGCTGAAAGATAACAGTGTTTATCTTCATCTTGATTATGTCAAAAAGTATACAGACATCGATGCATATATAAATAAAGATCCTGACAGGATTGCAATACAGAATAAATTCAGCAATATAGAAACGGTTACTGTGAAAAAGGATACAGTGATCCGTTACCGTGGTGGAATTAAATCAGAAATTCTCACAGAAGTACCGAAGAATACAGTTCTCCGTCTGCTCAATGAAGGGGAGGACTGGGATCAGGTTGCTACAGATGATGGTTATATCGGTTATATTCAGAAGAAGAAAGTAAGTGCAGCGGATGCTACCACTTATGAGAGAGATTTCAAGTCAGAAACATATACTTATCTGACGATGGATGAGCCGGTGAATCTGGTATGGCATCAGACAACAAGCACAGATGCCAACAGTTATTTTTCTGACGTAACGCAGAATATGACAGGTGTGAACGTGATCTCACCTACATGGTTTTCCATAGCTGATAATTCAGGTAATATCACAAACATTGCATCTGGAGAGTATGTGATGCAGGCTCATGAAAAAGGTTTGAAAGTGTGGGGACTTGTAGATAATTTCAGTGAGAATATAAGCACGACTACAGTTCTTTCCAGCACCAGTGCAAGACAGAATCTGGAGGGACAGCTGATAGCAGGTGCATTGAAAACAGGACTTGATGGAATCAATGTGGATTTTGAATCTTTAAGTGAGGATGTTGGAATCCATTTTCTGCAGTTCCTTCGGGAACTTTCCATTCAGTGTCATGAGAACAATCTGGTACTTTCTGTGGATAACCCGGTTCCGGAGAATTTTACCAGTCATTATGACAGAGCTGAGCAGGGAAAAGTTACCGATTATGTGATCATTATGGGGTATGATGAACATTATGTGGGATCTGAGGCAGGTTCCGTGGCATCGCTTCCGTGGGTAGAGCAGGGTGTGAAAGATACACTTACAGAGGTTCCGGCAGAGAGGACGATACTTGCAGTTCCGTTTTATACCAGGCTCTGGAAGACAACAGATGGAGGGGCCCTGACAAGTGAAGCAATCGGAATGGATCAGGCACAGAAGGTGATTGCAGACAATGGAGCAGAGACTTACTGGGATAAGACAACAAGCCAGAATTACGGAACCTATGAAGGGGATGGAGCTACATACCAGATCTGGCTGGAGGATTCCAAGTCCATTGCAGAGAAAGTTAAGCTGATCTCAAAATATAAACTTGCAGGTGTGGCAGAGTGGAAACTTGGATTTGAGAACAGCGGGATCTGGAAGACTATTGCAAAGAACCTTTCCTGACAGCTGTAAATTACTGAAACTAAAGAAGGAACATTGCAGCAGCGCAATGATAAAAACACTCCCGACAGCATATATTTAATTAAATATGCCGGGGGTGTTTTGCGTGAAAAAACATCTGATCGAAACGGGAATGGCAGTTCTTATGCTGCTGTGTTTTTACATATTGTCAAGAGAGGCAGCCGAAACAGCAGGGAAGCTTGTGGATGTATCCGGGAATATAAAGGAAGAAAAAGTGATTCTGGTGGATGCAGGCCATGGGGGCGTAGATTCTGGAATGGTGGGAGTGGATGGCCTGAAAGAAAAAGGCATCAATCTTGAGGTATCTCTGAAATTAAAAAAAGTACTGGAAAAAAGAGGTTACACAGTTGCCATGACAAGAGAAAAAGATAAAGGACTTTATGAAGAAAACACAAAGAACATGAAAGCCCAGGATCTTCAGAACCGTATTGCATTGATGAAAGAATACAAGCCGCTTCTTTCTGTCAGTATTCATCAGAACAGCTACAGTGACCCTGCGGTAAAAGGTCCGCAGGTGTTTTTTTATGAAGATTCTGAACAGGGAAAGAAACTAGCACTTGCTATTCAGAAAAAAATGAACCAGCAGCTGGAGATCAAGAGTCCGCGGATTGCAAAAGGAAACAGAACATACTACCTCCTGAAGAGAAGTGAATGTGTGATCAATATCGTGGAATGCGGATTTCTTACCAATCCGGATGAAGCCGGACTTCTGCAGAAAGATGATTACCAACAGAAAGTAGCTTTAGCCATAGCTGACGGGATCGAAGAATATCTGGAATCAGGGAAGAAGGAAAAAAATTGAAAAAAATGTGAATAGCCTTTTCATAGGAAGCCTATTCTGATATACTTTACGTGAATTAAGGAGAATCTGATGTTTGGAATCATTTATCTTACATTATGTATATTAACAGGAATGGAAGCAGTGGGGTGTCTGTTTCCGCGCAGGACGGCTGAAAATGGAAACCGGATATGGGTAATATTGCCTACAGCTTTTGGAACAGGAGTTCTGATGCTCACATGGGCAGTTTATATCATTTCCTGGATGTTTAGTGTATGTGCGGGGGCAGAACATCCTCTTTTTTATGGAAATCTGCTCGTTATGACTGTGGCAACACTGGTACTGGCAGTTCTTTTTAAGAAAAAAAAGAAGAATATTTTCCCGGTGGCAGAGGGAATGCTCACCAGAAAGTGGATTCTCAGAAAAGAGATCATTCTGTTTACAGTGGTAACTGTATTTGTTACATGGATGATGTTTTATGTTTTTCATATGAAAGATGGAATTTTGTATTCCGGTTTTTCTGTATTTGGGGATTATGCACCGCATACGGCGATGATGAGATCTTTTTCCAGGGGAAATAATTTTCCTACTCAGTATCCGCATTATGGCGGACAGGATGTGAAGTATCATTTTATGTTTCAGTTTCTTGTGGGAAATCTGGAATATCTGGGGTTACGGATCGATATTGGATATAATCTTGTGAGTATTCTTTCGCTGACAGGATTTCTGATGATCCTCTATGCCATCAGTTACCGGATGTTTCACAGTTTCTGTGCAGGTGCTTCGGCCCTTGTGTTTTTCTTTTTCCGCAGCGGAACAGCATTCTGGCAATATATGTGGGAACATTTCCGTGCAGGAGATCTGGTGGAAACGCTGAGAGCCAATACATCATTTATCGGTTATACAACCAATGAAAACTGGGGACTCTGGAATTTTAATGTATATCTGAATCAGAGGCATCTGGCGTTCGGACTTCTGATGGTTTCAGCAGCTGTGTGGATTTTTATGGAATGGCTGGAAGCGGGATGCAGCCACAGTGAAAATGGAATAGTGTGGATTGGAAAAAGGATTTTTTCTAAAGATGCGTGGGCTGGCAGAAACGTGAAGATTGCAGTGCTGCTCGGAGTGTTTCTCGGATCAACGGCATTCTGGAATGGTGCGGCACTGATCGGAGGACTTCTGATTCTGGCGGGAATGGCAGTATTTTCAGATGGTAAGCTGGATTATGCAATATGTGCGGCACTGGCTGTATTTTTCTCGGAACTTCAGTCGAAGCTATTTGTGTCGGGAAGTGTGATGAGCCCTTCTTTTTACTGGGGATTTCTGGCCGAGAACAAAAGCCTTGTCGGTGTGATCAGATATCTGGCTGAGATCAGCGGATTTTTCTTTGTGGGACTGGTCGTAACAGTTGTATTCCTGAAAAGAAAAGAGAGGGCTGTTCTGTTTGGATTTCTGCTTCCGCTGGTATTTGCATTTCTGGTATCACTGACACCGGATATCAATGTGAACCACAAGTATGTAATGATCTCGTATGCTTTTACAGCTGTTTTCTGGGGATGGACTGTGAGAAGGATTTTCCTTGCAGGAAAAACGGGCTGGAAGAAATGGCTGGGCAGAGTAGTCTGCGGGATTCTGTGTATCTGTCTTACACTGACGGGAATTTATGATTATGTGATTATTTTAAGAGATAATGATTCCGGACACCGGGTGACTGTAAATATGAACAGCGATCTTACAGACTGGCTTTCTGAGAATCTTCATAAAGATGATTTGCTTCTGACACCTGAGTATACTATGAATGAAGTGACGATGGCAGGAGTGATGCTTTATTGCGGATGGCCGTATTATGCGTGGTCAGCTGGTTATGATACTTATTACAGGGCAGAGCAGGCAGTCACTATTTATACAACGGACGATCAGAATGTTCTGAAAGAAACCGTCAAGCAGGAGAAGATCACTTATATTCTGTTTGAAGACGGTATGTCATTTGAAAGTCAGGAGTGTCGTGAAGACATTATCAGAGAGACATATCCGCTGGTTTATACTTCGGAGGATGGGAGAATAAGAATCTATGAAACAAGATAGTTTATATATTATTATGCCGGCGTACAACGAAGAAAAAAATATCGGTTCTGTAATCGAACAGTGGTATCCGGTAGTTGAGAAGATCGGTGCCGGCAGCCGGCTGGTGATCCTCAATGATGGGAGTAAAGACGGAACATATAAGAAAATTCAGAAATATCAGGAAAAGTATGATCGCCTGATAGGAATTGACAAGCCTAATGAAGGACATGGCGGAACAATTCTGAAAGGTTATCATTATGCTGTTGATGCAGGAGCTGATTATGTGTTTCAGACAGATTCAGACGGACAGACACTGCCTGAAGAGTTCTGGCAGTTCTGGGAAAAACGAAAAAAATGCGGACTTCTTATCGGCTACCGCAAAAAAAGAGAAGATGGTCTGTCAAGGATTTTTGTGACAAGAGTTCTGCGTCTTGTGCTGTTTCTGATCTTTGGAACCTGGGTAAAAGATGCGAATACTCCATACCGTCTCATGCGTGGAAAACAGCTGGAGAAAGTCCTGAAAAGAATTCCGGACGTTTTTTTTCTTTCCAATGTGCTGATGACGGTGATCTATGAGAAACATCATCTGTATGTAGAGTATATTCCAATTACTTTTCGGCCTCGTCAGGCAGGAAAGAATTCTATTAACATGAAACGGATCGCAGGCATCGGCAGACAGGCACTGGGAGATTTTATCCGTCTGCGTCACAGGATCTGATACAGGAGGAAAGAACCGATGAAAACAAAAATCAGGGAAACACTTCCGGAGATCATAGCAGCTGTAATTCTGGCTGCACTTTCTGCGTATCTCCTGCAGGGAGATGTATGGACATTCTGGACATGGTGGCTTCTGGCACTGTTTATGGGAATGGTGGCAATGCCGCTGACAGGAAGATTATTTGAAGGATTTGAGGATAAAGGCTGGCTTTTTTCCAAGGTGCTGGCTATTGCTGTAACAGGATTTCTCACATGGTTTCTGGTCGCGTTGGAAATCTTATCCTTTACAGCAGCTGTGTGTATTGGCGTGTCTGTTGCGTGTGCTGTGGCCTGTGCGGTGATCTTCCATATCCAGCTGAAAAAAGATATTGAATGTTATCCCACAGGAAAAATACGGCTTATCATTCGTGAGGAACTGCTGTTTTTCGGTATTTTTCTTATGTGGACATACCTGGCAGGATTCCGTCCGCAGGCATATGGGACAGAGAAATTCATGGACTATGGATTTATGGAAGCTATGATGCGCAGTACAACACTTCCTGCGCGTGATCTGTGGTATTCGGAGGGTACGATCAATTATTACTATGGCGGACAGTATTTTGCAGTGTTCCTTACAAAACTTACGGGCAGCAGAGTGGAAGTTACCTATAATCTGATGCGTACTTTGGTAGCTGCATTTGCTTTTGTATTTCCATTTTCTATTGTACGGCAGATGATGAAGGACAGGCTGTACGGACGTATGGAGGGCAGAAAAAAATATCTTCCGTCTGTGGCAGGCGTGACAGCCGGAGTTGCAGTTTCCATTGCCGGAAATGTGCATTATATTGTATATCGCTGTGTGATTCCAATGATTCAGAAATTGAAAGGTGTGGAGGAAACAGAAAGCTACTGGTTCCCGGATGCTACCCGTTATATTGGATATAATCCGGTAAATGAAAGTGATAAGACCATTCATGAATTTCCATGCTATTCTTTTGTGCTGGGAGATCTTCATGCACATGTGGTCAATGTGATGTTTGTGATATTCCTTGTGGGGCTTCTTTACGCCTGGATGAAGATGATCCGAAAGAGAGGGTCGGAGCCGGAAAAACAGGATCCGAGAGATTTCTGGCTCAGACAGCTTCTGATGCCTCATATTATTCTGGCCGCTGTACTGCTGGGAATGTTCCAGTGGACTAACTACTGGGATTTTGTGATCTATTTTGTGGTGACAGGCGGTGTGTTGTTGTTTGTAAATATCATCCGTTTTGAAGGAAAAACGGTCCGCATACTGGCAGTGACAGCTGTGCAGGCAGTGGAGATCATTGCAGTTTCCTATCTTGTGATACTGCCGTTTACTCTGAAATTTGATACTATGGTACAGGGTGTGGCACTTGCACAGCACCATTCTCTGTGGTATCAGCTTGTGATCCTCTGGGGACTTCCGGTGATCCTTACTGTGCTGCTGATCTTATCCATTCTTATGGAGAAACTTAAAGGAATGAAGAAAAAGAGCCTGTACAGATTGATGGAGGCTGTTTCCATTCCTGATCTGTTTGCGATTATCATGGGGCTGTGTGCAATTGGATTGATCGTGATTCCGGAGCTTGTGTATGTAAGAGATATTTATGAAAATGGAAATGCCAGGGCAAACACCATGTTCAAACTTACATATCAGGCGTATATTCTATTTGGAATGACAATGGGATATGGAATCTACAGACTGATAGCAGTATCAAAGCAGAAAATCTTCAGGATCCTTTCAGGAGCAGGCCTTGTGGTACTGATCTGGACAGTGGGATATTTCGGAAATGCAGTTCATTCCTGGTTCGGAGAAGTGTGGGATCCGTCTCAGTACCAGGGTCTGGATGCAACGACTTTCCTTGAGAGTGATTTTCCTCAGGATGCAGCAGCTATCCGCTGGCTGAAAGAAAATATTGAAGGAGCCCCGGTTGTTCTGGAGGCTAATGGGGACAGTTACACTGGTTATGAGAGAGTTTCCGCATCAACAGGACTTCCGACTGTTCTGGGTTGGTATGTGCATGAGTGGCTGTGGAGAAATGATGTGCCGGATCTGAATGAGAAGAGTGCGGATATAGAGACGATTTACACTTCCGCAGATGAAGAAACAGTGAAAGAACTGATCAGGAGATATGGCATTTCCTATATATTTGTAGGCGGACAGGAACAAGAGAAATACGGTACGGCACTTAATGACAGTTTGCTTCAGAGTCTTGGAAGCATTGTTTACGCAGATGATATGACAGGAACTTATATTGTAAAAGTAAACTGAGGTATTGTGAGTGCTGGCAATATCATATGAATTATGCAAAGTGGAGCAGGATTGACAATTTTTCCATAACAACGCTATAATAGAGCTATTACAGAGATACAGCATGTGCTGTACAGTAAAGGTTACGACATGGCAGCTGAGAGGAGGAATACATTATGAACAGAATTGACAGACTCTACATGGAAATGCTCCGGTTTTATCAGGGTGATCCCAGACATATTCAGCATTTTGTGAAAGTGCACAGTTTTTCCAGACTGATAGGTCAGGCGGAGGGACTGGATGAAGAACAGATGTATATACTCGAGGCGGCAGCTCTTGTCCATGATATTGGAATCAAGATCGGAATGGAGAAATACGGCCGGTCTGACGGTAAGGTTCAGGAACAGGAAGGACCGGCAGCTGCGCGTGAGATGATGACCAGACTTGGTTTCCGTGAGAATGTGATAAGCAGAGTGGAGTATCTTGTTGGACATCATCATACATACAAGGATATTGACGGTCTGGACTATCAGGTTCTGGTTGAGGCTGATTTTCTTGTAAATTATTTTGAGGATGATCTTGATAAGAAACATATCAGGAAAAGTGCAGAAAAGATTTTTAAGACAGAAACAGGTAAAAAGATTGTAAAAGAGATGTTTTTCCCGGAGACTTTTCAGAAGTCGGAGACATGGGCGCAGGATGCGCTACAGGATCTGGAGGATTTTATTGAAGAGCAGGGTATTTACATCAGACAGTAATGGAGCGTAAGATGAAAGCAGAAATAGCAGTAATGACAGCGGAAAATATAGATAAAGATGCGATCAGAAGAGGCGGTGAAATCCTGAAAAATGGCGGCCTGGTGGCATTTCCCACAGAGACGGTATATGGTCTTGGCGGCAATGCACTTGATCCGAAGGCTTCTATGAAGATCTATGCAGCCAAGGGAAGACCTTCTGATAACCCGTTGATCGTACATATTGCAGATATCCGTGATCTTGACAGGATCGTTACGGAGGTGCCTGAGAAGGCAAGGATATTGGCTGATAAATACTGGCCGGGTCCGCTGACTATGATTCTTCCGAAGGCAGATATTGTGCCGAAGGAGACAACAGGCGGGCTTGACAGCGTTGCTGTACGCTTCCCAAGCGACCGGATCGCCCAGGAGCTGATCCGATCGGCAGGGGGCTATGTGGCAGCACCAAGTGCCAATACGTCCGGTAGACCAAGTCCTACCACTGCACAGCATGTTGCAGAAGATCTGGGAGAGGCCATTGATATGATCATTGACGGCGGACAGGTAAATATCGGACTGGAATCTACGATCGTGGATTTCACAGAGGATATTCCGGTTGTTCTGAGACCTGGTTATATTTCCCTGGAAATGCTGCAGGAAACACTGGGTGATGTACGGATGGACAAGGGGCTGATCAAACCGGACAGCAAGGTTCATCCCAAGGCACCGGGAATGAAGTACCGTCATTATGCTCCAAAAGCAGACCTTGCCATTGTAGAAGGTCCGACAGAGCAGGTAATCTCTGAGATAGAAAAGAGGGCGAAAGAAGCGGAGGAGAAGGGACAGAAAGTGGGGATCATTGCAACGGATGAGACGAAAGGCAGATATTCCCACGGTATTATCAAGAGCATCGGAAGCCGCGAACAGGAGGAAACCATTGCGCACCATCTCTATGAGGTGCTGCGTGATTTTGACAGCTGTAATGTAAGTGCCATTTACTCAGAGGCATTTTTTACACCAAGAATGGGACAGGCGATCATGAACCGCTTACTGAAAGCGGCTGGTCATAAAATTATTAATGTACAGGAGGAAGAAGAAAATGATAGCACTGGGATGTGATCACGGCGGATATGAGCTGATGCAGGAGGTTAAGAAACATCTGGAAGAGAGAGGCCTTGAGTACAGGGATTTCGGATGCAACGGACCGGAATCCGTAGATTATCCGGTATACGGAAAAAAAGTTGCACAGGCTGTTCAGAGCGGAGAATGTGAGAATGGAATACTGATCTGCGGAACAGGAATCGGAATTTCCATCACAGCCAATAAATTCAAAGGAATCCGCGCAGCACTTTGCACAGACTGCTTTACAGCAGAAGCTACAAGACTTCATAATAATGCCAATATTCTGGCTATGGGGGGACGCGTGGTAGGTCCTGGACTTGCACTGAAGATTGTAGATACTTTCCTGGATACGCCATTTTCCAATGATGAGCGTCATATCAGAAGAATTAATATGATCGAGGATTAAAGAAAAGAGGATTGCCGTATGGAGAAAAAGGGACAGAAACGGCAGGGGTATCTTTCCTGGGATGAGTATTTTATGGGAGTTGCCATGCTTTCCGGTATGCGTTCCAAAGATCCGCATTCGCAGGTTGGTGCCTGTATCGTAAGTGAGGATAACAAAATTTTGTCTATGGGGTACAATGGATTTCCCAAGGGATGTTCAGATGATGAGTTTCCCTGGGGAAGAGAGGGAGATCCGTTGGATACCAAATATCTCTATGTGACACATAGTGAGCTGAATGCTATCCTGAATTACAGGGGCGGAAGCCTGGAAGGTGCCAAGCTTTATGTATCATTGTTCCCCTGCAATGAATGTGCCAAGGCGATTATTCAGGCAGGGATCAAGACGATCGTGTATGACTGTGATAAATATGCAGATACTCCGTCTGTGATCGCCTCCAAGAAGATGTTGGATGCAGCAGGAGTGCGATATTATAAGTATAACCGTACAGACAGAGAGATCATGATCAAGGTTTGAAAACATCATGAGATAAGAATATAAGCAGGAGACATGGTTGCTGACCCGAGGGATCAGCAACCATGTATAAAGATAGCAGCTGGGATATGATCCCCAGCTGCTGTTTTGCAATTTTCAGATATTTGAGTTCAAATTATTTTTATCTGGATTCGCAGAGTGTTGTACAGGAATTTCCGTCATATGTTCAGGTCCTGTTTTTCAGGCTGTTCTGATTTGATAAGCATATCAGATGATGTTGGCTCTGATTTCTTTTTCATGGGGAATTTCAGGCATACTTTAAAAAGGTCTCCGTCCAGATAAAGCTCAAATTTTCCTCCCTGAAGCTCAGTAAGGCTCTGGGCAATGGAAAGGCCGAGTCCGCTTCCTTCGGTATTTCTGGCAACATCGCCGCGGATGAAACGTTCGGTCAGTTCTTCAGCAGGAATGTTTAATGGCTGTGCAGAAATATTTTTCAGCGTGAAGATAACCATATTGTTTTGAAGAAGTACCTCCGCATAGACACGGGTGTTTTCCATGGCATATTTCAGAATATTACCAAAAAGATTTTCAAGGATGCGCCACATTCTCCGTCCGTCTGCATAAATTATGGCAGGAGAGTCCGGGAAATGGGTCATCAGCATCAGATGATGTTCTGAAAAACGTTCTTCGAATTCGCCCATTACCTGATAAAGCATTTCTATAAAATCCAGATCAGCCATTTCCAGGGAAAGGTTGCCGGTGCTTGCTTTGGAAGCTTCTACAACATCCTCAGTCAGACTTTTCAGGCGATGTGCCTTGGAATCCAGAATTTCAAGATAATTGAGAACTTCCGGATCAGTGAAATTTTTTCTTTTCAGAAGATCCACATAATTGATGATGGAAGTCAGCGGTGTTTTCAGGTCGTGGGAAACATTGGTGATCAGCTCTGTTTTCATACGCTCATCTTTGAGGCTTTTTTCCACGGCTGCATCGAGACCTTTGCCGATACGATTGATATATCGGGCCATTTCTTTCTGATCACCGCGAAGATTTTCTTCCGGAATCTTGTAGGAAAGTTCGCCGTCCGTGATCCGTTTCAGTCCGTCAAGGAGAAGTTCCCGTCCAAGTGCAACTTTGTACATCCAGAAGAAAGCTCCCAGATCCAGTGCGAAAAGCAGAAAAAATATCAGAAACCATCCATCAGATGCAGGAATCATGACACTGAGGAAAAATTCAAGAAAAAGAAATATTCCAAGCCCCAGTACCATGCGGATCCTGCTGATCGTATTTCTGGAAAAAAACAGGATCAGATCACCGGTTTTATGAAAGCCCAGTCCAAGAAAATGCAGGCATTTTCGTAAGAAACTGTTTTTCCAGAGAGTGCGGGCCTTGATACGCCGTACCAGACTTAAGTAACCGATCCAGAACAGGCAGGAGATCAGGAAAACAATCAGGCCTGCAATGATGGCGGAGACAATTTCGTTATATGTGCTGTACAGGAGATTCATTCCTGTGATGAATACACCAAGAGCCGGAATACATACAAGTCCTGCTGCTATTTCCGTATAGATTTTGTCAAAAGCGTTCAGGTGTGTTTCTGAACTGTCGTCAGCAGAACCTTTTCTGCCGGTATGGACAGTAAGCCAGATGAAATCTATGAGAAAGAGCAGGACACTAAATATACAAACTACAGCTGCCGGGATAAAAGCTGTCCGGCAATACCGGAAATTTTGCTGTGCAGTCCGGATGGAATCATCTACAGGAAGGCTGGTATCGTCGATCCAGGCCAGGAAACTGCAATTATCATCATATGTGGAGGTTCTGAGAAGGCTTATCCATTCGGCAACAGAATGACTTGCATTATCGGAAATATTCAGATTTGTAAGACCGTTCTGTGCATCTTTTTCGTTTGCAGCAGTGTCATTGACATTGAGCTGAACATATGGTTTCTTGTTGGAAAAACCGGAAATTCCGGTCAGGTCGGACGAATATGCTGCATCTGTATTTGTATAAATTTCTTTGGTGGTGTTATTGGTATAGGCATAACGAATGTTGGATTTATTGCTGCTGTACAAATCTAATGTCTGGGAAGATGATGTCCAGTCGGAAAAAAGCTCCCGCACATTATCCAGCTGTTCCAAAGCATCGGTGAGAGTACCTTTAAAATTCCGGGTTTTTGCTGAGGTTGAATTCATATAGTCAAGGAGGCTGTCATAGCCTTCAGGGGCACAGTGAATCTCAAAAACCGGAGTAAGTGCATTTGCAACATCTGTGTAGACTATATTTCCGTTTTTATCTGTGATATTTTTCAGAGGCTCCTGTGATGCAATGCCGTAATCAGCGTATTCTGATTTCAGGGAGGAAAGAATTCGGTCTGTCCACTCGTCCTGGGAGATTTCCTCAGCTTTCAGAGCCCCGGAAGCTGCATTTAATTGCAGAGAGCCGGTATTCAGGGCTTTTACAAAATCTGAGTAGTACATATATTTGGTCTCTTTTTCCGGTGTGGTAAGACTCAGAACGATCCAGTCATCACTGTAATGAATATCCTGTAAGCTCCACTCCCTGAGCTCTTTGAAAGAATAGGCGAGACCGGAGGTGTTTTTAAAGGTGAGCGTATCCCCGTTATAAAGTTCGCCGAGGTCGATACAGGTGTTTTCGTTTGTTGTATTCAGAATTTCCTGTGCAGAGATACCACACAAAATATCAGAAGCTTTTGAATAAAAATCATCATAAAATGTTGAAGACCGGAAATAATCTTTTGTTTTCAGATCATTGAGGGAGCCCATATGGATTCCTGCCTGGATCGTCAGTATGCCTGAAAAGACTATGACCAGTGGTAGGAAAAGACCAAGAATAAGTGCGAGAACGCGCGAAAAAGAGCTGCTGTGCTTTGTATGTTCAGGTGTGTTCATAATACCCCTTTCTGAAGTATAAAGCCTTCATGTGCCGGCGAACCTACCGGCTAAGTTTTTCAATTTTGTAGCCTAAGCCCCAGACAACTTTCAGATAACGTGGTTCCCTGGGATTGATCTCGATCTTTTCACGAATGTGTCGGACATGGACGGCAACGGTGTTGTCTGCAGCCAGGGCGTCTTCATTCCAGATGCTCTCATAGATCTGAGTGGTGGAAAAAACGCGTCCCTGGTTTTTCATGAGGAGAAGGAGAATGTTGTATTCAATAGGTGTCAGGCGTACCGGTTCGCCGTCTACCAGGATCTCTTTTTTGTCGTCGTTTACTGTGAGACCTCCTGTTGTGTAGATATGCTCCGATGGAGCCGGTGCTGCAGCACCAAGCTGTGTGTAGCGCCGCAGCTGGGATTTCACTCTGGCGATGAGTTCCAGAGGATTGAATGGTTTTGTGATATAGTCGTCTGCACCGATGTTGAGTCCGAGGATCTTGTCGGTATCTTCGGATTTTGCAGACAGGATGATGATCGGAAGCGGATTGCTCTCACGGATTTTTACAGTTGCCCGGATGCCGTCAAGCCGGGGCATCATGATGTCGATAATAAGAAGATCTATCATTTCCGTGTTCAGAATATCCAGTGCCTCCTGACCGTCATAGGCTTTCAGAATGTGATAGCCTTCCTGTGTGAGATAGATTTCGATTGCTTCCACGATGGCTTTATCGTCATCGCAAACAAGTATATTAGCCACTTTTTTGTACCTCCCTGATGATGTTAGAATAGCAGCGCCAAATTAAGACGAAAGGGGTAAAAATCTTAAGATTTCATGAAATTCCGATAATTTCCGTGAATACTGTTATTGTACTATAATGGGAATGGAGTGTAAATAAGGGGATATTATTCACTGGCCATATTTTGCGGGCATTTTGGGGATGATCGTGAAGTATGCTGTTGGCCATGGAGGGAACAGTAATGAAATAGATTTTGATTACTTGAGAATACCGGAAGCAGTGTGATAAACTATAGAAAAATTGTGTTGATATAGTAAACAGGAGATATTAAATTGACTTTGGATAACAGAAAAATAACAAAAGAATTAACAAATAAAATAAAAACAACGTACATAAAAAATTCAGCAGCGAGCTTGTCTGCCTGCACCCTCTGTCCAAGAAACTGCAAAGCAGACAGAAACAGTGGGAAAACAGGTTTCTGTGGTGTGGACAGTACAATTTATCTTGCAAGAGCAGCCCTTCATATGTGGGAAGAACCCTGCATTTCAGGAAAAAAAGGTTCCGGTGCGGTTTTCTTCTCAGGATGTGGACTTCGGTGCTGCTTCTGCCAGAATCATGATATTGCCATTGGAAGCAGAGGACTTCCGGTAACAGTGGAGCGTCTGAGTGAGATATTCCTGGAACTGAAGGAAAAAGGTGCTGCCAATATCAATCTTGTAACAGGTACACATTATGTACCGCAGATCATACAGGCTCTTGACATGGCCGGAGAGAAAGGGATGGATCTGCCGGTAGTATATAATTCCAGCGGATATGAAAAGATTGAGACATTAGAACTTCTGGAAGGGTATGTGGATGTATATCTTCCTGACATGAAATATATGGAATCAGAGCTTGCGCAAAAGTTCTCCCATGCGGCCGATTACCCGGAAACAGCGAAAGCAGCTATTGGGGAAATGGTGCGTCAGACTGGTAAATGTGAATTCGGTGAGGATGGCTATATCCGAAAGGGAACTATAGTCCGCCATCTGATTCTGCCGGGACATACAAGAAATTCCGTAAAAGTACTGAAATATCTTCACGAAACTTATGGTGACAATATTTATATCAGCATCATGAACCAGTACACACCAGTCCGTATATTCGATATCTGTAAGGAATTAAACAGAAAGGTTACAAAAAGGGAATACAAAAAAGTTCTGGATGCTGCAGTAGATATGGGAATAAAAAACGGATTCATCCAGGAAGGAGAAACAGCTTCGGAAAGTTTTATTCCTGATTTCGATTACGAGGGAGTAGAAAAAAATATCCCATAAATGGAAGGAGGCCGGTACTTTCGTACCGGCGCGTATGAAAAAGAAAAATATTTATAGAAAGCTCATCGCCTTCTATGGCTAATAATATACAGGATAAATGTGAAGAAAATGTGAATATCATTTGAAAAAAATGTGAAAAAGTGCGGTTTATGACGCAAAACATACAGAATATGACGCTGAAAGATAAAAGCCATGTAAAACAGAGAATTTTAAACTCTGTTTTACATGGCTTTTCACTATCAGAATTTCTTCCATGTTTCCCGGAGGAAAAGGATTAAAATGGGGAACAGCTCCAGTCGTCCTGCAAGCATATCAAAAGAAAGTACAAGTTTGGACAGCGGAGAAAAAATCCCGAAGTTTCCGGTAGGGCCGATCAGGGAAAGACCAGGACCTACGTTATTCAATGTTGTTGCAACTGCTGTAAAGTTGGTCACAAGGTCAAACTCATCAAAACTGATGATAAAAATGGACACGGCCATAAGCATGAGATATACGATCATATAAATGTTGGTAGCACGCATAACTTCATGGGAAACTGCCTTGCCGTCCATCTTGATCTTTTTTACTGCATTGGGGTGCAGATAAAGATGCAGTTCTTTGCGAACGGATTTTGCAAGAAGCAGAAGACGGGAGATCTTGATTCCGCCACCTGTACTGCCTGCACATGCTCCGCAGAATGTAAGCAGCACCAGGATCGTCCTTGATACCGCGGGCCACTGGTTATAATCCGTGGTAGCATAACCGGTAGTAGTGATAATGGAACCCACCTGGAAAAAGCTCTGTTGAAGTGCTTCCCATACATTGTTGAACAGATGACGCACATTGAAAGTGATCATCAGTGCGGAAGCGATGATAACAATAAAATAACAGCGAACTTCTTCAGATTTCAGTGCCTGTGAAAACTTTTTTGTAAGGAGCAGGAAGTAGACATTGAAGTTAACTCCGAACAGGATCATAAATACTGTGATCACGATCTGTATATATAAGCTGTAGCTTCCCATACTGTCTGGTTTGATGCCAAAGCCGCCGGTTCCGGCAGTACCAAAGGCTGCACAGAGACTGTCATAAAGAGGTATGCCACCAAGAAGCAGAAGTATGATCAGAACAACAGTCAGGGCAATGTAAATCTTGTAGAGAATTTTTGCAGTCGCCTGAACTTTCGGCAGCAACTTACCTACAGAAGGACCTGGGCTCTCTGCTTTCATAAGGTTCATGTGATAACCGCCTGCCAGCGGCAACAGTGTCAGGATAAATACCAGAACTCCCATACCACCGATCCAGTGGGAAAAACACCTCCAGATATTAATACAGTAAGGCATCTGTGAAGGATCGGAGAGAATACTGGAACCGGTCGTGGTAAATCCGGAAACAATCTCAAAAAAAGCATCAATAGGGTTGGGTATAGCTTTGCTGAGCACAAAAGGCACAGCACCTACAATACTGAGGACGATCCAGCTGAGTGCTGTTGTCACAAGACCCTCACGTGCATAAAAAGCTTTTTTTGTGGGTTTGCGGCTGACCAGTGGAACGCCGACAGCCAAGCATGCCAGTATTGTGATCAGAAAAGCAATGCCGGCTTTTTCACGGTAGATCAGAGCTGTGATTCCGGGAACCAGCATACATACAGCTTCTACGTTCATGATCCATCCCAGTATATAAACAATAATCGAATAATTCATTTTTCGGTACCTTTTCTATGCAAGAATGTCTGTGATGTCACGGAGGCCTTTGTGTGTAGTAACAATGATAACAGTGTCACCGACCTGAATGGTATCCTGACCACGGGGGATGCGGATATGGCCGTTACGGTTAAGGCAGCCGACCAGAAGATTTTTGCGGAGATTCAGGTCTGCAAGAGGAATATCTGTCACCTGGGATTCTTCGCGAATGGCGAATTCCAGGGCTTCTGCGTTGCCGTCCAGTATATGATAAAGAGTTTCCACATTGCTTCCGATACTGTTTTGTGCGGCACGGACATACTGCAGGATATAATCAGCAGTGATGTTTTTGGGATAAATAATGCTTCCGATATCAAGCGTATCAATGACATCATCGAATTCCAGACGGTTGACCTTGGCAATCAGTTTGGCATCGGAGATACTTTTGGCAAAAAGGGCAAGGAAAACATTCTCCTCATCCAGATTGGTAAGGGTAACAAAAGATTCGGATTCTGTAAGTCCTTCTTCAAGAAGAAGAGAACGGTTCGTTCCGTCACCGTTGATAATGGTTGCATCAGGAAGCAGCTCGCTTAAATGCTCACAGCGTTCTTTGTTCTGCTCGATGATCTTGACACTGATCTTCATGTCAAGAAGAGCGCGGGCAAGATAAAAGGAAATGGTTCCGCCACCTACGATGATGCAGTTCTTGACTTGATTGGTCTTAAGTCCGATCTTGCGGAAAAAGCTTGCTGCATTCAGCGGGGAAGCCAGGATGGAAACCATATCACCGTTGTGGATGATGTGATCACCGCCGGGAATGGATACATTGTCAGGACTCTCGATAGCGCAGACAAGGATATCGCTGCGGAAAGTGTCAGAGACCTGGGATACGCTCATTCCGTCCAGTTTAAATTCCGGAAGAACTTTGAATTTAAGAAGTTCTACACGGCCACGTGCAAAGGTATCGATCTTGATTGCTGATGGAAAACGGAGAAGTCGTGAGATTTCCTGTGCAGCGGCAAGCTCAGGGTTAATGATCATGGTAACGCCAAGACGTTCTTTGATGAAGCCGATTTCTTTTCCATAAATTGGGTTTCGAACACGGGCGATAGTCTGACAGTGGTTGGCCTTCTGTGCAATCAGGCAGCAGAGAAGGTTCAGTTCGTCAGATGCAGTTACTGCGATCAGGATGTCCGCAGTGTCAACGCCTGCCTCCATTAAAGTATTGATGCTGGCACCATTACCGACGATTCCCATAGCGTCGATATTTTCACAGAGATCATTGATCTTATCGGCGACAATGTCGACCAGAGTAATATCAATATCCTCTGCCTGAAGCTGCTCTGCAAGGTTTCTGCCAACTTTGCCGCAGCCTACAATAATTACCTGCATAATTTCCTCCTTCAATAGCCGGCTAGGGCTACAATCATAAGTAAAAGTGCCTATCAGTGTAAAAATAGGCAAGGATATTATAGCACTGTAACCAGGATTTTTAAACAGTAATATTTTCTACTATTTATTGAAAAAAATGATAGAAACATAGAGATTTATGAAGGAAAGAATGTTTTTTGAAAAAGAAGGGGAAGGAGTTTTCACATGTTGGAAAAAATATCATAAAATATACCGTGATCATGAATGAAAGGAATTCGCTTATGGATCGATTTCAGATGAATCGTTCGGGGGTCAGACCGTATAATTATACATGCGGAATGAACAATACGTCTTTTCCCCGCAATGATCGTTCATCTTCAGATATGCAAAACTGCAGCAGACAGAACAGCAGCTGCATGAATAATCAGAAAGATCAGAAAGAAAGCTGCAGCTGCAAAATGCCGGGAATCAAACCGTCTCAGGAAATGTATTCTCATCTGAAGCATCTGGTTCCGGCCATGGCTTATGTACCATGCCAGGAGTTTGCACCTACCTTTGAACTTCAAAAGGCTCTTCAGGTCGGAACGATTTTTCCGGAGCTTTGCAAGCCGTTTTGTGGCAGGAGAGGAGGACGCAGATAATGGTTGGAAATGGGAATTGTGCTTCAAAAAAAGAACTTCTGCAGTCCATCAATCAGGTAAGCTTTGCTATTGATGACCTTCTTCTTTTTCTGGATACCCATCCGCGGGAAAAACGGGCGCTGGAATATTTCAGTGAACTCAGTGCCAGAAGAAATGAGCTTCTGAAAAAATATGCAGAACTCCACGGGCCGCTGACTGTTGATACAGCAAACGACAGCTGCCTCAGATCCTGGCAGTGGATGGAACAGCCGTTTCCATGGGAACAGGAAGGAGGATGCAGATAAGTTATGTGGAATTATGAAAAAAGACTTCAGTATCCTGTAAACATTAAAACTCCGAACGCAAAGCTGGCCCAGTTTATCATGAGCCAATACGGCGGGCCGGATGGCGAAATAGGAGCTTCCATGCGTTATCTTTCCCAGCGTTTTACTGCTCCGAACCGGATGGCAGCAGCAGTTCTTAATGATGTTGCGACAGAAGAACTGGCGCATCTGGAAATGGTATCCACCATTGTTCATCAGCTGACCAGAAATCTTTCCATGGAAGAGATCGAGAACAGCGGACTTGGACCGTATTATATTGACCATACAGTGGGAGTATGGCCGCAGGCGGCAGGAGGAGTGCCGTTTAATGCCTGTGAATTCCAGAGCAAGGGTGATCCGATCACGGATCTGTTTGAAGACCTTGCTGCAGAGCAGAAAGCACGCTCCACTTATGATAATATCCTCCGTGTGGTAAGAAATATTCCGGAGGTTGCTGACCCGATCCGTTTCCTTCGGGCAAGAGAAGTTGTGCATTTCCAGCGTTTTGGTGAGGCACTTCGTTCTGTTCAGGAACAGCTGGATGCAAAAAATTTCTATGCTTTTAATCCTAGCTTTGATAATCCGTGTAAAGCGTCCTGCGAAGATTGATGAGATAAGAAAAGCTGCACAGCTGTTTCTGTTATTCCTGAAAACAGCCGTGCAGCTTAAATATTTATAATTTACAGTTTTTGTCTGCTGCGTATTATTACGCTTCCTTTTTATCATCCTTATGCAGATTCTTCTGTGCAGTGGAGAGCATCAGTTTGATTCGGTTCAGCTGGTTTACTTCACTTGCACCCGGGTCATAGTCGATGGCTACGATGTTTGCTTCCGGATGTTCACGGCGAACTTCCTTGATAACACCCTTACCTACGATGTGGTTTGGCAGGCAGCCAAATGGCTGTATGCAGACGATATTCGGAACCCCGCCGTGGATCAGCTCCATCATTTCGCCTGTCAGAAACCATCCCTCACCTGTCTGGTTTCCTGCAGAAACGATCGGAGAAGCCATTTTTGCAAGGTCACGGATATCAGCTGCAGGTGTAAAGTGACGACTCTGCTCAAGAGCTTCGTTAGCAGTTTTGCGCAGCCAGTCAATAGCCTTAAGACCTAAGTTGGCAATGGTAGCCTTGGATTTTTTGAAGCCAAGCTTCTCAACCTTGAAGTTCTGGTTGTAGAAGCAGTAGCAGATGAAGTCAATCAGATCCGGAACAACCGGTTCTGCACCCTCTGCTTCCAGAAGATCTGCAAGGTGGTTGTTTGCTGCCGGAAGGAATTTAACAAGGATCTCACCTACAATACCAACACGAGGTTTTTTCTCATCGGAAATCGGGATGGTATCAAAATCATGAACCATTTCACGGCACATTTTCTTAAAGGTACCATGGCTTACGCTGCTGCCTGTTACGAAGGCAATGACGCGCTGCTCCCAGATCTTGTGCTTGCGGTTTACGATACCTTCCTCAAGCTCATATGGACGCATGCGGTATACACATTTCATCAGGATATCACCGAATACGGCACCGTAAACAATACGCTTGATCAGCGGCAGTGTCAGTTTGAATCCAGGGTTGCTCTCAAGGCCACTTAAGTTCAGGGAGATAACCGGAACCTGCTCCATGCCGGCTTTTTTCAGGGCACGGCGGATGAAAGCGATATAGTTGGAGGCACGGCAGCCACCGCCTGTCTGAGACATGATGACTGCAGTTTTGTTCAGATCATATTTGCCGGAAAGAAGGGCATCCATGATCTGTCCTACCACCATCAGGGACGGGTAGCAGGCATCATTGTTTACATATTTAAGCCCCACATCAACGGCGTGCTTATTGTCGTTTGGGAGGACTTCCAGGTTGTAGCCGGATGCGTTAAAAGCAGCCTCAAAGATTCCGAAGTGGAAAGGAGACATCTGTGGGCAGAGGATGGTGTATTCCTTACGCATCTGTCTGGTAAAGGATACTTTCTCAATGGAAGCCGGCTTGATGGTTCTCTTTTTATTCTGCGCCTGTTTTGCGCGGATGGCAGCAATCAGGGAACGGATACGGATTCTTGCAGCACCAAGGTTGTTGACCTCATCGATTTTCAGACAGGTGTAGATCTTGTCACTTCCGTCCAGGATTTCATAAACTTCATCTGTAGTAACTGCATCAAGTCCGCAGCCAAAAGAGTTCAGCTGGATCAGATCCAGATCATCTCTTGTTTTTACAAAGTTTGCAGCAGAGTAGAGACGGGAATGGTACATCCACTGGTCATTAACACGGATCGGACGCTCTATATGGCCAAGGTGAGCAACAGAATCTTCGGTAAATACAGCGATTCCGTAGCTGTTGATCATATCCGGGATTCCATGGTGGATCTCAGGATCGATATGATACGGACGGCCTGCAAGAACGATTCCGCGGCGTCCTGTTTCTTTCAGGTACCGGAGAGTTTCCTCGCCTTTTTTCTGCACATCGCGGTGTACAGCGGACAGTTCATCCCATGCTTTATGTGCAGCAGCTTTTACCTCGACGGCAGGAATGTCAGGGAATTCTTCCACAAGCCGGTTAGTCAGGATTTCCTCGGAGGTAAAGGCCATGAACGGATTGCGGAAAGTGATGGACGGATCGTTAAGCTCGTCCACGTTATTCTTGATATTTTCCGCATAGGAAGTAACGATCGGGCAATTGTAATGGTTGACTGCATCCGGGAACTCATTTCTCTCATACGGGATACATGGGTAGAAGATAAATTTCACGCCATTGCGGATCAGCCATGTCACATGTCCGTGAGCAAGTTTTGCAGGGTAGCACTCGGACTCACTTGGGATGGACTCAATACCCAGCTCATAGATCTTACGTGTGGAAGTCGGAGAGAGAACCACCTGATATTTCAGTTCAGTAAAGAATGTATACCAGAACGGATAGTTCTCAAACATATTCAGCACACGTGGGATACCAACCTGTCCTCGGGTTGCCTTGTCAGACGAAAGAGGTTCGTAGGAAAAAATCCTCTTATATTTATAGTCAAAAAGGTTCGGGATATGATCTTTGTTCTTCTCTTTTCCAAGGCCACGTTCGCAACGGTTTCCGCTGATGTATTTACGTCCGCCGGAGAATTTGTTGATGGTCAGACGGCAGTTGTTGGTACATCCGCGGCAGTTTGCCATGGAGGTAGTGTACTGCAGGCTGTTGATCTGATCAATGGAAAGCATGGAAGTTTTTTCTCCTTCCTGATAACGCTCTCTTGCGATCAGAGCTGCACCGAAGGCGCCCATGATTCCTGCGATATCCGGGCGGATAGCCTGGCAGTTGGCAATTTTCTCAAAACTTCGAAGAACCGCATCATTGTAGAAAGTACCACCCTGTACAACAATGTGCTTGCCAAGTTCGGAAGCATCGGAAACCTTGATAACTTTGTAAAGGGCATTTTTGATAACTGAGTAGGCAAGACCTGCGGAGATATCGGAAACCTCAGCGCCTTCTTTCTGAGCCTGTTTAACTTTGGAGTTCATAAATACAGTACAACGTGTTCCAAGATCGATCGGATGCTTTGCAAAAAGTGCAGCTTTTGCGAAGTCCTGTACTGTATAGTTCAGGGATTTGGCGAAAGTTTCGATAAAGGAACCGCAGCCTGAGGAACATGCTTCGTTCAGCTGCACGCTGTCAACGGTCTGGTTGCGGATCTTGATACATTTCATATCCTGTCCGCCAATATCCAGGATACAGTCTACTTCCGGGTCAAAGAAAGCGGCTGCATAATAATGGGAAACTGTCTCAACCTCACCCTCGTCAAGAAGAAGTGCAGCTTTGATCAGTGCCTCGCCATATCCGGTAGAGCAGGAAAAAGCAATCTCTGCGTCTTCCGGAAGAAGCTCATAGATTTCCTTGATGGAGCTGATGGTGGTTTTGAGTGGGTTTCCGTTGTTGTTGCTGTAGAAAGAATAGAGAAGGGTTCCGTCCTCACCGACCAGTGCAGTCTTGGTAGTGGTGGAACCTGCATCGATTCCCAGGAAACATTTTCCCTTATATGTAGAAAGGTCGCCGGTTTTTACCTTGTAAGCACTCTGGCGTTCGTGGAAAGCCTGATAGTCTTCTTCAGTGGCAAACAGCGGTTCCATACGCTCAACCTCGAAGTCAAGCTTGATGGTAGTACGCATGCGTTCTTTAAGCTCAGTCAGGGATACAGTCACATCCTGCTTCGCATTCAGTGCAGAACCGATGGCTGCGAACAGATGGGAGTTATCCGGTGCGATAATGTGTTCGTCATCCAGCTTCAAAGTACGGATAAAAGCAGCCTTAAGCTCTGAAAGAAAGTGAAGTGGTCCGCCCAGGAATGCAACATGTCCGCGGATCGGTTTACCGCAGGCAAGACCTGAAATGGTCTGGTTGACAACTGCCTGGAAAATGGAAGCGGAAAGGTCTTCTTTGGTGGCACCGTCATTGATAAGAGGCTGAATATCTGTCTTGGCAAAAACACCACAGCGGGCTGCGATCGGATAGAGTGCCTTGTAATGCCTTGCATACTCATTAAGTCCCGGTGCGTCAGTCTGAAGAAGGGAAGCCATCTGGTCGATGAAGGAACCTGTGCCACCGGCACAGATACCGTTCATACGCTGCTCAACATTTCCGTTCTCAAAATAGATGATCTTGGCATCCTCGCCACCAAGCTCAATGGCTACATCGGTCTTCGGAGCCAGTTTCTGAAGAGAAGTGGAAACAGCAATAACTTCCTGGACAAAAGGTACTGCCAGGTGATTGGCAAGAGTCAGTCCGCCGGAACCTGTGATGACCGGGCAGAGAGTGAGCTCGCCAAGCTGGTTCTCAGCTTTCTGAAGAAGATCTGCAAGTGTTTCCTGGATATTTGCAAAATGTCTCTCGTAATCGGAGAATACAAGATTATCATTTTCGTCTAAGATCGCGATCTTGACAGTGGTGGAACCAATGTCAATTCCAAGTGTGTGTTTCTTCATATAAAATTGATTTCCTCCTTGCTGTATATCTATAAAGGGGTTGCCCGGTTCTGACGTATGTGCCAGTCGGGAGTTGTTTCTTCTTATTAAAAAGGATTTTTAAGCGAATACTCTATATTATACGATAAGGATTAAAAAATGGCAATGTAAAAGTTTAACAAACGGTGGCAGGAAAGAGAAAAATGTGCTATGATATTGTCCAAAAGCTCTGGCAAAATATTGCCGGGGCAGACTCGTACCAGCGCATAGTTCTGTAAAGCGGACTGTGAGTGCGAGAATGAAGAAACAGCAGTGCGGATCGGAAATATCCGCCAGACTGATTTTCAGAAGGGAAATGAAATGGCAGAATATAAACTGATTACAACAGAAGGAAGAGCGAAAAGAGGAGAATTCAAGACTGTTCATGGAACGATCCAGACTCCTGTTTTCATGAATGTAGGAACAATTGCTGCAATTAAGGGAGCTGTGTCCACGGTAGATCTTCATGAGATCGGTACGCAGGTACAGCTGTCCAACACGTATCATCTTCATGTGCGTCCTGGCGACAAGATCGTGAAACAGCTTGGAGGACTTCACCAGTTTATGAACTGGGACAGACCGATCCTTACCGATTCCGGCGGATTCCAGGTGTTCTCCCTGGCGAAGCTGCGCAAGATCAAGGAAGAGGGTGTTTATTTCAACTCTCATATTGATGGTCATAAGATATTTATGGGTCCTGAGGAAAGTATGCAGATCCAGTCCAATCTGGGTTCTACTATTGCAATGGCTTTTGATGAGTGTCCGAGCAGTGTAGCAGATAGGGACTATGTACAGAAGTCCGTGGCACGTACCACACGCTGGCTGAAGCGATGCAAGGATGAGATGGCACGTCTGAACAGCCTGCCTGATACGATCAATAAGGAACAGCTTCTTTTTGGTATCAACCAAGGCGCTGTTTATGAAGATATCCGTATTGAGCATGCACAGGCAATTGCAGAGCTTGATCTGGACGGATACGCAGTAGGCGGACTTGCTGTTGGTGAGAGCCATGAGGAGATGTACCGGATCCTGGATGAGGTGGTACCGCACCTTCCGCAGAACAAGCCAACTTATCTTATGGGAGTTGGTACTCCGGCTAACATTCTGGAAGGTGTTGAACGTGGTATTGATTTCTTTGACTGTGTATATCCAAGTCGTAATGGACGCCATGGTCACGTGTACACCAACCATGGAAAAATGAATCTTTTCAATGCCAAGTATGAGCTGGATTCCAAACCGATCGACGAGGAATGTCAGTGCCCGGCCTGCCGCCATTACAGCAGGGCATATATCCGCCATCTTCTTAAAGCAAAGGAGATGCTGGGAATGAGACTTTGCGTGCTTCATAATCTGTATTTCTACAACCATATGATGGAAGAAATCCGTGACGCACTGGATGCCGGCAATTTTGCAGCATATAAGAAAATGCGTCTGGAAGGATTTGAGGAAGGCAAGATCAACGGCAACCGGTAATAAAGGTATTCCGTAAGAGAAATAACTGTTGGAAATTACAAGAAAAACCTTGAAGAATTAGGGATTTTTGTGTATGATAGTACGAAGTGACACTTTTTATAGCAATTTACCGCTATAGGTCAGAAACGGCGGGAAACCGCATAAGAATTGATTTTATCAGGAGGAATTGGAATGATCGCATCATCTACAGCAGCAGCTGGCGGACTTAGTGCAGGTCTTGGTATCGTCTGGATCATAGTTCTTTTCGCAATTATGTATTTCATGATGATCCGTCCGCAGAAGAAAGAGCAGAAGAGAACCCAGACAATGTTAAACAGCATGGAGGTTGGTGACAGTGTTGTTACTACCAGCGGTTTTTACGGAGTTGTTATTGATATGACAGAGGAAGATGTTATCGTTGAGTTTGGTAACAACAAGAACTGCCGTATCCCAATGAGAAAACAGGCAATCGCCGAGGTTGAAAAGGCAGATCAGGCATCTGCTTAATGCAGCCGGAATATGAGAGTGAAGAGAGGCACTGCGTTTGATGCGCGGTGTCTTTTTTTTGCTGCTGAGGACGGGAAATTTTATTTTTGACGATATATGCCGAAATAACAGGATATGTGAAATATTGCATGGGAAAGAGTGGATTTTTTGAAAAAATTATGCAATAATGATATTACTATCAGAAATGAGAGTGCGTATCTTTTTATAATATAATAAAATAATAAACAGAAACAAGAATTCAGAAAGGGGTCGGTTTTATGGGGCTTATAAGAGCAGCGGCAGGTGCAGCAGGAAGTACAATGGCAGATCAGTGGAAAGAATTTTTTTACTGTGAGGCAATGGATAAAGAAGTGATGGTAGTAAAAGGAACGAAGCGTACATCATCCAGATCTTCCAATAAGAGAGGCAGTGACAATATCATTACCAGCGGAAGCGGGATCGCAGTAGCAGACGGTCAGTGCATGATGATCGTAGAGCAGGGAAAAGTTGTGGATATCTGCGCAGATCCGGGAGAGTATACTTATGACGCATCCACAGAACCAAGTATTTTTGCAGGAAGCCTTGGGGAAGGTATCCGCAGTACATTCCAGACCATCGGCAAGCGTTTTGCATATGGTGGAGATACAGGTAAGGATCAGAGGGTTTATTATTTTAATACCAAGGAGCTGGTAGATAATAAATTTGGAACTCCGACACCGATCCCGTTCCGTGTTGTGGATTCCAGGATCGGACTGGATATTGATGTGTCTGTGCGGTGTCATGGTGTATATTCCTACAGGATTGCAGATCCTCTTCTTTTTTATACTAATGTGTGCGGAAATGTAGAGCAGGAGTACACAAGAGAGGAACTTGACAGCCAGCTGAAAACAGAGTTTGTAAGTGCACTGCAGCCGGCTTTTGGACGGCTTTCCGAGCTGGAGCTCCGTCCGAATCAGATCGTAACCCATAATACAGAACTTGAGGATGCCATGAATGAGGTTCTTTCAGCCAAATGGGAGCAGCTTCGCGGACTGAAAGTTGTAAGCGTTGCACTTGGGTCTGTCACACTTCCGGATGAGGATGCAGAGATGATCAAGCAGGCACAGCGCACTGCAATGATGCGTGATCCGTCCATGGCAGCAGCCACACTGACCGGTGCACAGGCAGATGCCATGAAAGCAGCGGCGTCTAATTCAGCAGGTGCCATGACCGGTTTTATGGGAATGGGAATGGCATCCAGTGCAGGAGGAATGAATGCACAGCAGCTTTTCGAGATGGGACAGAAGCAGCAGACACAGGCAGCAGCACAGAACACGCAGCCTCAGCAAAAGATCCAGCCAGCAGCAGACGGAGATTCCTGGACATGTAGCTGCGGTGCAGTTTCCACAGGCAAGTTCTGTCCGGAATGTGGCCAACCAAGACCGGCAGATGAGAGCTGGACCTGTTCCTGCGGCACTGTGAACAAAGGAAAATTCTGCATGAACTGTGGATCAAGGAAACCGGAGAAGAAGATGAGATACCGCTGCAGCAAGTGCGGATGGGAACCGGCTGACCCGGAGAACCCGCCGAAATTCTGCCCGGAGTGCGGAGATCCTTTTGGAACGGAGGATGCTGTGTAAGCAGGAGGTGCAAATATGGCGAAAATGCAGGAATTTAAGTGTCCGTGCTGTGGCGGTTCCATAGAATTTGACAGTTCCGTGCAGAAGATGAAGTGCCCATATTGTGACACGGAATTTGATGTTAAGACATTGTCAGAATATGCGCAGTCTGTGGAAGAGGAAGAGCCGGAGGATATGAGCTGGTCGGATGAGGCCGGTGATGAATGGCAGGAAGGGGAAAGCGAAGGTTTACGTACTTATGTGTGCAAATCATGTGGCGGTGAGATCGTGGGTGATGTCAACACTGCAGCTACTGCCTGCCCGTTCTGTGGAAGTCCTGTAGTTATGACGGGAAATCTTTCCGGAGTACTGAAGCCGGACTATGTGATCCCATTTAAGCTAGATAAAAAGGCAGCCAAAGAGAAGCTGAAGCAGCATTTTACAGGAAAGCGGCTTCTGCCAAAAGCTTTTAAGACGGAGAACCATATCAGTGAGGTAAAGGGAATTTATGTTCCGTTCTGGCTTTACGATACAGATGCCAATGCAGATATCCGCTATAAGGGAACAAAGACCCGATTTTGGAGCGATAAGGACTATGATTATACAGAAACCAGCTATTATTCCATACACAGAAAAGGTTCGATCGGTTTCGACCATGTGCCTGTGGATGGTTCCAAAAGCATGGAGAATGATCTGATGGAATCCATAGAGCCTTTTGATTTCAGGGAGGCGGTAGATTTTCAGACAGCTTATCTGGCCGGATATTTTGCAGATAAGTACGATGTAACGGCAGAAGAGTGTATAGAACGTGCCAATGAGCGTATCCGTCACAGTACAGAGGAGGCATTCCGGGATACTGTAAAAGGTTATTCAAGCGTGATTCCTGAGAATACCAGTATCCGGCTGAAGAACGGAACTACGAAATATGCCCTGTATCCTGTCTGGGTTCTTCAGACCAGGTGGAAGGGCGAGAACTACATATTTGCCATGAACGGGCAGACAGGTAAATTCGTCGGCAATCTGCCTACTGACAAGAGTGCTTTTGCCAGATGGTTTGCAGGAACTACGGGAATTGTGACTGTGATCGCATATATCATCCTGTATCTGATCTGGGCATTATAAGGAGGTGCGTGTTATGAAAAAAAGAATATCCATATTTCTCACAGCGATCCTTTTATGTCTGGCATGCGCCTTTCCTGTATGGGCAGGGACAGAAAACCGTCTGGCAGATCAGGCCGGGCTTTTAAGTGCAGATGAGCAGGATACTTTAAGTGCTTCGCTGGATGATATCAGTGAACGGGGAGAAGTAGACGTTGTAATCGTCACCACAGACAGCCTCGGGGGAAAAACAGCCCAGGAATATGCGGACGATTATTTTACTGATCATGGTTATGGCCAGGGGGAGAATCGTGACGGAATTCTGTTTCTGGTAGATATGGGGGATCGCAACTGGGCCATTGCGACCCACGGATATGCTATTGATGCCTTTACGGATGCAGGACAGTCCTATATAATGGATCAGGTGAAGCCGTATTTAAGTGACGGGGATTACAGTGAAGCGTTTCAGACTTTTGCCCTGCAGTGTGACGATTTTATCATGCAGGCAGAATCGGGAGAACCATATGATGTAGATAATCTGCCAAAGGAACCTTTTGATGTAGGTGCGAATCTTCTGATCGCAATAGGAGTCGGGATTGTGGCAGGTCTTCTTGTAACCGGAAATATGAGAAGAAGGCTGAAAACTGTACAGAAGCAGGATCAGGCAGCTTCCTATGTGAGAAAAGGCAGCATGGAAGTAACAAAGAGCAACGATTTTTATCTCTACAGGACAGTATCAAGAACTGCCAAACCGAAAGAAGAGGAGCACAGCGGCGGTTCCACCACTCATACTTCTTCATCTGGAGATACCTTCGGGGGTTCCAGCGGAAAGTTCTGAGAAGTTTTGACAGGCATAAATCGAAGAAAAACAGAAGAAAAACAGCCAGGGCTGCCATACCGAAAAAAAGGTATGGCGGCCTTTTTTTGAGGGGATGACAAAACTTTATCTATTTAATAGGTTGAAATCCGTCGAAAAGTGCGTTATGATAATAACAATTATCCACACCAGTGCGTTAAAATTTTACAGCACAGGGGAAATCGGAGGAATGAATAAAAATGGAGTACAAAATTGCCCTGATTCCAGGAGATGGAATCGGCCCGGAAATTGTAGCCGAGGCCAGAAAAGTTTTAGACAAAGTATGCGAGAAATACAGTCATAAATTTTCATACACAGAGGTTCTTTTAGGCGGTGCATCCATTGATGCTCACGGAGTACCTCTTACAGAAGAAGCCATTGCCCAGGCAAAAGCTTCTGATGCAGTACTGATGGGTTCTATTGGCGGAGATGCCAAGACATCCCCATGGTATAAACTGGAGCCGTCCAGACGTCCGGAGGCAGGACTTCTTGCTATCCGTAAAGCACTGAACCTCTTTGCAAATCTTCGTCCTGCATATCTTTACAATGAGCTTCGCGATGCCTGCCCGCTTCGTGATGAGATCATCGGAGCTGGTTTTGACATGATCATCGTAAGAGAGCTTACAGGAGGACTTTATTTCGGAGCCAGAAAGACTACGGAAGAGAACGGAGTCTGCACAGCAGTGGATACTCTTTCTTATAATGAGAATGAAATCCGCCGTATTGCTATCAAGGCATTTGAGATCGCACGTAAGAGAAGAAATAAAGTTACAAGCGTAGATAAGGCGAACGTTCTTGATTCCTCCAGACTCTGGAGAAGCGTTGTGGAAGATGTTGCAAAAGATTATCCGGATGTAACACTGGAGCATATGCTTGTAGATAACTGTGCAATGCAGCTGGTACGTGACCCGAAACAGTTCGATGTTATTCTTACAGAGAACATGTTTGGAGATATCCTCTCTGATGAGGCAAGTATGGTGACAGGCTCTATCGGAATGCTTTCTTCCGCAAGCTTAAATGAGACAAAACTTGGTCTTTATGAGCCAAGCCACGGTTCCGCGCCGGATATCGCAGGCCAGAACAAGGCAAACCCGATCGCCACTATCCTTTCTGCAGCTATGATGCTGAGATATTCTCTGGATCTTGACAAAGAAGCAGATGCAGTAGAAGCAGCAGTACAGAAAGTTCTGACAGATGGATACAGAACAGGCGATATCATGTCAGACGGATGCAAACTTGTCGGAACAAAAGAGATGGGAGACCTGATTGCAGACGCTATCGCATAAATAAACCGGAACAGATAAGAGATACAGAAACATATCGTAAAGAATAAAAAAAGGAGAATCCTGATAAATGAGAAGTGATACCGTAAGAAAAGGCACACAGCAGGCACCTCACCGTTCCCTGTTCAATGCCCTTGGAATGACAAAAGAAGAAATGGATAAACCACTGGTAGGAATCGTAAGCTCTTACAATGAGATCGTACCGGGGCATATGAACCTTGACAAGATCGTAAACGCTGTAAAACTTGGTGTTGCAATGGCTGGCGGTACACCGGTAGTATTCCCGGCTATCGCAGTATGTGACGGAATTGCAATGGGACATGTTGGAATGAAATATTCACTTGTAACACGTGACCTGATCGCAGATTCCACAGAGGCTATGGCACTGGCTCATCAGTTTGATGCCCTTGTTATGGTGCCAAACTGTGATAAAAACGTACCTGGGCTTCTGATGGCAGCAGCAAGAATCAATGTTCCGACTGTATTCGTAAGCGGCGGCCCGATGCTTGCAGGCCATGTAAAAGGACATAAGACAAGTCTTTCCAGCATGTTTGAGGCAGTGGGCTCCTATGCAGCAGGAACCATCACAGCTGATGATCTGGCAGAATTCGAGAACAAAACCTGTCCGACCTGCGGATCATGTTCCGGTATGTACACTGCAAACAGCATGAACTGCCTGACAGAGGTTCTTGGAATGGGCCTGAAAGGAAACGGTACCATCCCGGCCGTATATTCCGAGCGTATCCGTCTTGCAAAGCATGCAGGAATGCAGGTAATGGAAATGTACAGAAGGAACATCCGCCCAAGAGATATCATGACAAAAGAGGCAGTTTTGAATGCCCTTACTGTAGATATGGCACTTGGCTGTTCCACAAACAGCATGCTTCATCTTCCTGCTATCGCACATGAAATCGGAATGGACTTTGATATCAGCTTTGCAAATGAGATCAGTGAGAAGACTCCGAATCTCTGCCACCTTGCACCGGCTGGCCCGACTTACATGGAAGATCTTAATGAGGCCGGCGGTGTCTATGCAGTTATGAATGAGCTGAACAAGCTGGGACTTCTCCATACAGAGTGCATGACAGTAACCGGAAAAACAGTGGGCGAGAATATCAAAAACTGTGTAAATCTGAATCCGGAGGTTATCCGCCCGATCGACAATCCGTATACAAAGACAGGCGGACTTGCCGTACTGAAAGGAAACCTTGCACCGGACGGCGGCGTTGTAAAACGTTCCGCAGTTGTACCGGAGATGCTGGTACATGAAGGCCCTGCACGAGTATTCGACAGCGAGGATGATGCAATTGTGGCTATCAAGAGCGGTAAGATCGTAGAGGGTGATGTAGTCGTTATCCGTTATGAGGGACCAAAAGGCGGTCCTGGAATGAGAGAGATGCTGAATCCGACATCCGCCATCGTAGGAATGGGACTTGGTTCTTCCGTAGCCCTGATCACAGACGGACGTTTCAGCGGCGCATCCAGAGGAGCCGCTATTGGACACGTATCACCTGAGGCAGCAGTAGGCGGCCCGATCGCACTGGTTGAGGAAGGCGATATCATCAGCATCAACATTCCGGAGCTGAAACTGGAGATTAAGGTTTCCGATGAGGAGATGCAGTCAAGAAGAGAGAAATGGCAGCCAAGAGAGCCGAAGGTAACAACAGGTTATCTGGCAAGATATGCTTCCATGGTAACATCCGGAAACCGCGGTGCAATCCTGGAAGTACCGAAAGCAAAATAAGGAGGAACGAAAGACATGCAGCTTACAGGTGCAGAGATCATCGTAGAATGTCTGAAAGAACAGGGCGTTGACACCGTATTTGGATATCCGGGCGGCGCGATACTGAATGTTTACGATGCCTTATATGAATACAAAGATGAGATCACGCATGTACTGACTTCCCATGAGCAGGGGGCATCTCATGCTGCTGACGGCTATGCGAGAGCTACCGGAAAGGTAGGTGTCTGCCTGGCAACATCAGGTCCTGGAGCCACCAACCTGGTAACAGGAATTGCTACTGCATACATGGACTCCGTACCTATGGTGGCCATTACTGCAAATGTAGGAAGACCGCTCCTGGGAAGAGATTCTTTCCAGGAGGTTGATATCGCAGGGATCGTAATGCCTGTGACAAAATACAGCTTCATTGTAAAAAATATTGAAGATCTTGCAGACACGTTAAGAAGAGCATTCTATATTGCAAAAAGCGGAAGACCTGGTCCTGTTCTTGTGGATGTCCCGAAGGATATCACAGGAATGAAATATGAATACGAGCCAGGTCGTCCGGCAACAGTCAACCGTGAGGTCAAAAATATCCGTAAAGAGGATATGGATCAGGCACTGGAAATGATCAGAGAAGCAGAGAAACCGTTTATTTTCGTGGGTGGTGGCTGTGTGATCTCAGGTGCAGACAGGGAAGTACGTGAACTTGCTCACAGAATCCAGGCTCCGGTCTGTGATACTTTGATGGGCAAGGGAACTTTCCCGGGAGAAGATCCCCTTTACACAGGTATGGTAGGAATGCACGGAACAAAAGCTTCCGACCTTGGTGTAACAGAATGTGATCTTCTGATCGTTCTCGGAGCACGATTCAGTGACCGTGTAACAGGAAATACGAAGACTTTTGCACATAATGCAAAGATTCTTCAGATCGATGTGGATGCAGCTGAGATCAACAAAAATATCACAGTGGATGCAAGCGTGATCGGAGATGTGAAAGAAGTTCTGAAACGTCTTCTTGAGGAAATTCCGGAGAAAGAACATCCGGAATGGGTTGCTCATATCCAGGATCTGAAAGCAAAATATCCGTTGAATTATGATCACACACAGCTTACAGGACCATATATTATAGAGAAACTTTATGAGCTGACAAACGGTGATGCCATCATCTCCACAGATGTTGGACAGCATCAGATGTGGGCGGCGCAGTATTATAAATACAAAGAGCCGAGAACTCTTCTTACTTCCGGTGGCCTTGGAACAATGGGTTATGGTCTTGGTGCTGCAATTGGTGCGAAGATGGGCAGACCGGAAAAAACAGTTGTAAATATAGCGGGTGACGGATGCTTCCGTATGAATATGAATGAGCTGGCAACAGCTGCACGCTGTGGCAGACAGCTGATCCAGATTGTTATGAACAATCATGTACTGGGAATGGTGCGTCAGTGGCAGACGCTTTTCTATGGAAAGAGATACTCTTCCACAGTACTGGATGACGCCGTTGATTTTGTGAAATTATCGGAGGCGCTGGGTGCAAAAGCCATTCGTGTGACAAAAATGGAGGATGTGGAACCTGCACTTAAGATGGCACTGGCAGCAGAGGGACCTGTCGTTCTGGATTGCTGGATCGATCAGGATCTGAGTGTGTTCCCGATGGTACCGGCTGGTGCGAATCTAGATGATGTATTTGACGAGGAGGATATGAAGAAACATGAGTAGAGTGTATAATTTTTCTGCCGGACCGGCAGTGCTTCCGGAGGAAGTACTCAAAGAAGTAGCTGATGAGATGATGGACTATAACGGCACTGGAATGTCCGTTATGGAAATGAGTCACAGAAGTGCAGCTTTCCAGGAGATCATTGATACAGCAGAGAAAGATCTCCGCGAGCTTATGAACATCCCGGATAATTACAAGGTACTTTTCCTTCAGGGAGGAGCATCCCAGCAGTTTGCCATGATCCCGATGAACCTTATGAAAAACAAGGTTGCAGATTATATCGTAACAGGTCAGTGGGCAAAGAAAGCTTATCAGGAAGCTCAGAAATACGGAAAAGCAAATAAGATCGCATCTTCTGAGGATAAAACCTTCAGTTATATCCCGGACTGCAGTGATCTGCCGATCAGCCCGGATGCAGACTACGTATACATCTGTGAGAACAACACTATTTATGGTACTAAATTCAAAAAACTTCCAAACACAAAAGGCAAGACCCTGGTAGCAGACGTATCCTCCTGCTTCCTGTCTGAGCCGGTTGATGTAAGCAAATATGGTATTATTTACGGTGGTGTTCAGAAGAACATCGGACCTGCAGGTATGGTTATCGTTATCATCCGTGAGGATCTGATCACAGAGGACGTTCTTCCGGGCACACCAACCATGCTTACATATAAGACACATGCAGACGCAGGCTCTCTTTACAACACACCGAATGCTTACTGCATCTATGTATGCGGAAAAGTATTTAAATGGCTTAAGAAGATGGGCGGTCTGGAAGTGATGAAACAGCGCAATGAGGAGAAAGCAAAAATCCTCTATGATTACCTGGATTCCAGCAAGCTGTTCAAAGGAACTGTAGTTCCGGAAGACAGATCTCTTATGAACGTTCCGTTTGTAACAGGAGACAAGGAAATGGATGCGAAATTTGTCAAAGAGGCAACAGAAGCAGGCCTTGTAAACCTGAAAGGACACCGTACAGTTGGCGGAATGCGTGCCAGCATCTATAACGCTATGCCGAAGGCCGGCGTAGAGGCTCTGGTTGCATTCATGAAAAAATTCGAGGAGGAGAATGCATAATGTTCCAGTATCATTGCCTGAATCCTATTGCTGAGAAGGGACTTAAACTTTTCGGCGACAATTACAAAAAAACAGAGAGTGCAGATCAGTGTGATGCTATTCTTGTAAGAAGTGCAAAAATGCACGACATGGAGCTTCCGAAGAGTGTTTGTGCAGTTGCACGTGCAGGCGCAGGTGTCAACAATATCCCGGTTAAAGAGTATGCAGAGAAAGGTGTTGTTGTATTCAACACACCTGGAGCAAATGCAAACGGCGTAAAAGAGCTTGTACTTGCAGGTATGCTTCTTGCATCCAGAGATATCGTTGGCGGTATCGAGTGGGTTGCACAGGAGAAAGATAAAGAGCACATTGGAAAACTTGCCGAGAAGCAGAAAAAACAGTTCGCAGGCTGCGAGATCAGTGGTAAAAAGCTTGGTATCATCGGTCTTGGAGCAATCGGAGCCATGGTTGCCAATGCAGCATGCGGTCTTGGAATGGAAGTATATGGTTATGACCCATATCTTTCTATTGATGCAGCATGGAACCTGTCCAGAACCATCAAGCACAGCAAGAGCCTGGATGAAATCTACAGCCAGTGCGATTATATCACCATTCATGTGCCGCTTCTTGACAGTACTAAGAAGATGATCAACAAAGAAGCTTTCGACAAGATGAAGGACGGAGTGGTCCTTCTGAATTTTGCGAGAGATCTTCTTGTTGATGAGGATGCACTGATCGAGGCTGTTGAGAGTGGCAAGGTCAAGAAGTATGTAACTGACTTTGCCAATGAGACAGTTGCAGGACGTGAGGGTATTCTGGTAACTCCGCATCTTGGCGCTTCTACTGAGGAGTCTGAGGAGAACTGTGCGGAGATGGCTGTGAAAGAGATCCGTGATTATCTTGAGAATGGTAATATTAAGAATTCGGTAAATTATCCGAACTGTGATATGGGTACCTGTGTGGCTGTGGGCAGAATTTCTCTTGCACACAGCAACACACCGAATATGATCAGCCAGGTAACCAAGATCCTCGGATCTGAGGGACTGAACATTGCGGATATGACGAATAAGAGTAAAGGGGAGTTTGCTTACACTCTTATTGATCTTGAGAGTGCGGCCTCTGCCAGGGCACTTGATGAACTCAAAGAGATTGATGGTATGTACAGAGTACGTGTTGTTAAGTAAAACCGCAAAGGGGGGCCGCAAAGCCGCGCCCCTCTGCACACCCCTTGGGCTTTTTGGGGGGTAGTGCAGCAACTGCGGCGGGCGGGGAGGCGGGCCTTTGGCCTGTTCCCTGGGATTTTGATTCCTGGGAATGAAACATTGGCCCTGTTCCCTGAGATGAAAAGCTGAGATGAAAATGTGAGTTTGGGGTTGACATTGAGGATTTTTTCCCCTAAAATGTATCGAAGATACGGCGATGATGAGAATAGTACACAGGGATGTGGCACAGAGAGGGATTCCTTCTGATGAGGGTCAGTTGTGGTGTGAGAGTCCTGTCGGGTGAACTGTGGAACCGGCCTCGGAGCTCTGCGTGATTGAAGCGTGGCGTGTGTTTCCGGCGTTAACGGGTGTTGAGAGAACAGCTTTTTCGGCTGTTAACTGGGGTGGTACCGCCGAAGTCATTCGGTCCCTTGTGAGGGATTCGGAGGGCTTATTTTTTTGTCCGTAAAACGGGATTGTGATAATGATATACGGTTTAGGGGACAGGAGAGTGGGTTGGATGGATTCCGGATTATTGGCGGCTGGGCAGCAGTCGGCGATTTGTTTTAGATCACAAGAAAAAGGAGATTTATCATGGCAAAAGAAAAGAAATTAGTACAGGCCATCACGTCTATGGATGAGGATTTTGCTCAGTGGTATACAGACGTTGTTAAGAAGGCTGAACTTTGCGGCTATACAAGCGTTAAGGGCTGTATGGCAATCAAACCTGCAGGTTATGCAATCTGGGAGAATATCCAGCATGAGCTTGACCGCAGATTTAAAGAGACTGGTGTAGAGAATGTTTACATGCCGATCTTTATCCCGGAGTCTCTTCTTGATAAAGAGAAAGATCATGTGGAAGGTTTTGCCCCGGAGGTTGCATGGGTTACTCACGGCGGCCTTGATCCGCTTCAGGAGAGACTTTGTGTGCGTCCGACTTCCGAGACTCTGTTCTGCGATTTCTATCAGAAAGAAATCCAGTCCCACAGAGATCTTCCGAAGGTATATAATCAGTGGTGTTCTGTTGTCCGCTGGGAGAAAACAACACGTCCGTTCCTTCGTTCCAGAGAGTTTTTGTGGCAGGAAGGACATACAGCACATGCAACAGCTGAGGAAGCCGAGCAGCGTACCATTCAGATGCTGAATATCTATGCAGATTTTTGTGAGGAAGTTCTCGCAATTCCGGTTATCAAAGGCCAGAAGACAGATAAAGAGAAATTTGCAGGTGCTGAGGCTACTTATACCATCGAGTCCCTGATGCACGATGGAAAAGCTCTCCAGTCCGGTACAAGCCATAACTTTGGAGATGGTTTTGCGAAAGCGTTCGGAATTCAGTACACAGATAAAGACAACACACTGAAATATGTTCACCAGACATCCTGGGGAATGACAACACGTATGATCGGTGCCATCATCATGGTACACGGCGATAACAGCGGTCTTGTTCTTCCTCCGAGAATCGCTCCGGTGCAGACTGTGATCATTCCGATCCAGCAGCGTAAAGAAGGCGTTATGGAGAAAGCCGATGAGCTTCTTGCAGCACTGAAAGCAGCAGGAATCCGTGCAAAAGTTGACGCTACAGACAAGAGCCCGGGATTCAAATTTGCTGAGCAGGAGATGCGTGGTATTCCGATTCGTGTTGAGTGCGGACCGAAAGATATTGAGAACGGTCAGGCAGTTCTCTGCAGAAGAGATACCCGTGAGAAATATACAGTATCCTTCGAGGAGCTTGCAGATAAGGTAAAAGAGCTTCTGGATACTATTCAGCATGATATGCTGGAGCGCGCACGTGCACATAGAGAGTCACATACTTACGTAGCAAAGAATTATGAAGAGTTCGGCGAGATCATCAACAGCAAGCCAGGCTTCATCAAAGCTATGTGGTGCGGCGACCGTGCATGCGAGGACAAGATCAAAGAAGATTTCCAGGCAACATCCAGATGTATGCCATTTGAGCAGGAGCAGTTAAGCGATGTTTGCGTATGCTGTGGAAAACCGGCTAAGAAGATGGTTTACTGGGGACGTGCATATTAAATTTATGACAATAAATATACCACAAAAGGCAGCACAGATCCTGCGTACGTTGAATGCTGCCGGCTATGAGGCCTATGTTGTCGGTGGCTGCGTCCGGGATTCCATTCTAAACAGAGTGCCGGGAGACTGGGACATCACAACCTCCGCACTTCCGGAGCAGGTGAAGGAACTTTTTCACAGAACCGTGGACACAGGGATCCAGCATGGAACCGTAACAGTGATGATGGATAAAGAAGGCTTCGAGGTGACGACCTACCGTGTGGACGGAGAATATCATGATGGCCGCCATCCGGATGCAGTGACATTTACCAGAAGCCTTGAGGAAGATCTTAAGAGAAGAGATTTTACCATCAACGCAATGGCTTATCATCCGGAACATGGACTGGTGGATCTGTTTGGCGGAATGGAAGATATTGATCAGAAGATCATTCGCTGTGTGGGAAATCCGGTGGAGCGTTTTACAGAAGATGCCCTTCGGATGCTCCGCGCAGTACGTTTTTCTGCACAGCTTGGTTTTACAGTGGAGGAGAATACGAAGGCGGCGCTGGCACGAATGGCAGGAAACCTGGAGCATGTCAGCGCAGAGCGTATTCAGACAGAGCTTGTGAAACTGCTGGTATCCGATCATCCGGATTATCTTAGAACCGCCTGGGAGACAGGCCTGACCCGGGAATTTCTTCCTGAATTTGATGCCTGTATGGAGACGAAGCAGAATACTCCGCATCATTGCTATACAGTGGGTGAGCACATTCTGAAAAGCCTTACAGAGATTGAAAATGACCGGCTTCTCCGTATCACCATGCTTCTTCACGACATTGCGAAACCTGTTGTGAAAAAGACTGATGAGAACGGTAGAGACCACTTCAAGACTCATGGACCGGCAGGTGAGAAGCTGGCAGGAAAGATCCTGCGCCGACTGAAATTTGACAATGCAACAATTCGAAACACCTGTCGCCTGATCCGGTACCATGATCTTCGCCCGACTCCGTCAGCTGAGGATGTGAGAAGATCTGTGAACCTTATTGGAGAGGAGCTTTTTCCACTGTATCTGAAAGTACAGAGGGCAGATCTTTTATCCCAGAGTATGTATAAAAGAGAGGAAAAGCTGGCACGTCTGAACGGCGTGACCGAAACTTATCAGGAGATCCTTAAAAGAGGCGAGTGTACATCTCTGAAGACCCTGGCAGTCACCGGAAAAGATCTGATAAATGCCGGACACCCGGCAGGACCGGAACTGGGAGATCTTCTGGAAAAGCTTCTTGACAGTGTACTGAAAGATCCTTCCCTTAATACAAAAGAAAAACTTCTTGAAGCAGCAGAAAAAGATAGCATAAAAACCGAATAGAATAACAAAATTCCCCCCTGCATAAGATAGAACGTAAAATAAGGCAGGGGGGAAATTGTTTGTACGATTATGGTCTGAGCGTACTGGAGCAGTATGGGCTTGCAGCTTCAACCTCCGGCAGGGTAAGAGGTGCGCTTTTGTGCAGGACAGAAAAAGGTCCTGTGGTTTTGCGGGAATTTCACGGATCAGAAAAAAAGCTTGCCATGCAGCAGATGCTTCTTATGAAACTTCAGGATGAGGGCTGTCATGTTGATACATTTCTGGAAAATCAGGAAGGTGCGCTGGTAAGCAGGGACAAAGATTCCATACCATATACGGCACAAATCTGGTTTGACGGACGGGAATGTGACACAAAATCAGAAGCCGATATCCTGAAAAGCGTACGCATACTGGCAGAGATCCACAGAAAAATGCAGCTCCCGCTGGAGAAGGATTATACAGGACGAGACTTAAAAGATGAATACATCCGCCACAACCAGGAACTCCGTAAGATACGCCGCTTTATCCGAAAGAAAGGGGCATCCAATCCTTTCGAAAAAGATTACCTCCAGAGTGTGGAATGGTTCCTGGAAAAAGGCGAAGAGGCAGTTTCCATGCTTAAGACAACGGATTATGACAGGCTCAGGGAAGAATCTTTGCGTGCAGGTTGTGTCTGTCATGGAGAGTTCAACCAGCATAATGTGCTGATCTCAGGTGGAAATACAGCTGTGACCAATTTCGGTCACTGGAGTTTTGATGTGCAGATGGCAGATCTTTACCGGTTTATGCGCAAGATACTGGAGAAATACAGCTGGGATCCCCGTATAGCGGAAAAAATGCTCTCATCTTATAATGCGGTGCGTCCAATCTCAAAGTCAGAATGGCAGAACCTGAAAGTTCGTTTTCTCTACCCGGAAAAATACTGGAAGCTTGCCAATCATTATTACACCCACAATAAGGTGGTAGTTTCCGGGAAAAATGTGGAAAAGCTGCGCATGATGATCCGTCAGAAAGAGCAGTGGGAAAGTTTTTCAGGACAGAGCTTCGTGCAGGAGTTATTCTGAATAAGGCAAAAACAAAACTTCCATTTTTCAGAAAACTGTAATATAATATTAAGTACAGTATATGAGAAACAGGGAGGTACTTTGAAACATGGAGGATTATAAGGAAATCTATAATCAGTGGCTTGAAAACCCATACTTTGACGAGACAACAAAAGATGAGCTGAAAGCAATTAAAGACGACGAGAACGAGATCAAAGAGCGTTTTTATATGGATCTTGAGTTTGGTACGGCAGGCCTGCGCGGTATCATTGGCGCGGGAACCAACCGTATGAATATTTACGTTGTAAGAAGAGCTACACAGGGTCTTGCCAACTACATTGCTAAAGTAGACAAGAAATCCCAGGGTGTTGCCATTGCATATGATTCCCGTCATATGTCACCGGAGTTTGCTCAGGAAGCAGCACTTTGTCTGGCAGCTAACGGAATCAAGGCTTATATCTTTGAGACACTTCGTCCGACACCGGAGCTTTCTTTTGCAGTACGTCATCTGGGATGTGTTGCAGGTATTAACGTAACAGCCAGCCATAACCCGCCGGAATACAACGGATACAAGGTTTACTGGGAAGACGGCGCACAGATCACACCGCCTCATGACTCGGGAATCATGGGCGAGGTAAAAGCAATCTCCGACTGGAACACAGTGAAGACCATGGATAAAGAAGAAGCAGTGAAGGCAGGACTTTTCGAGGTGATCGGACAGGCTGTTGACGATGCTTATATGGTAGAGCTTAAGAAACAGATCATCCATATGGACGCCATTGAGGCAGAGGGCAGGAACCTTAAGATCGTTTACACACCGCTTCACGGAACCGGTAATATCCCGGCCAGAAGAATCCTCAAAGAGCTTGGATTTGAAAACGTATACGTAGTACCGGAGCAGGAGCTTCCGAATGGAGATTTCCCGACAGTAAGCTATCCGAACCCGGAGGCAGCAGAGGCATTTGAACTTGGACTGAAGCTTGCAAAAGAAGTTGATGCAGATATCGTACTTGCAACAGACCCGGATGCAGACCGCCTTGGTGTCCGCGTAAAAGACAAGAACGGCGAGTACCATGATCTTACCGGAAATATGTCCGGATGCCTTCTTGCAAACTATGAGCTGAGCCAGAGAAAGGCTGTAAACGGAAGCCTTCCTGAAGACGGAGCCCTTGTAAAGACAATCGTTACAACTAACCTGGCAGATGCTATTGCCAAGGGATACAACGTAAAACTGATCGAAGTACTTACGGGATTCAAATACATCGGACAGCAGATTCTTGGATTTGAGAACAGCGGTAAGGGTACATATCTTTTCGGATTTGAGGAGAGCTACGGTTGCCTGATCGGAACTTACGCAAGAGATAAAGATGCCATTGTTGCAACTATGGCACTTTGCGAGGCAGCAGCTTATTATAAGACTCAGGGCAAGACTCTCTGGGATGCAATGATCGACATGTACGAGGAGTTCGGATACTACAAGGATGCTATTCAGGCAGTTACAATGAAAGGTATCGAGGGACTTCAGAAAATCCAGGAGATCATGACAACACTTCGCCAGAACCCACCTGCAGATTTTGCAGGACACAAGGTAACAGCTGTACGTGACTACAAGCTTGATGAGATCACAGATCTTGCAACAGGTGAGAAGAAGTCTACAGGACTTCCGAATTCCAATGTTCTCTACTATGAGCTTACAGATGATGCATGGGTTTGCGTAAGGCCGTCCGGAACAGAACCGAAAGTTAAATTCTACTATGGCGTTAAAGGAACATCTCTTGCAGATGCAGACGAGAAATCTGATGCAATGGGCAAGGCTGTTCTTGCAATGGTTGATTCTATGAAATAATGGCAGAACAGAACAGATACACGTTCAAAGAACTTGTTGACATCATAAAGCGGATCCGCAGAGATTGTCCATGGGACAGTGTGCAGACACATGAGAGTCTGAAAGAATGTCTGGTCAATGAGACAGAGGAAGTTCTGGAAGGCATTGACCTTTTCCGTGAAACCGGTGACAGCGGCAATTTTTGCGAGGAGCTTGGAGATCTTCTGATGCTGGTTATCCTTCAGAGTGAGATCGCCTGTGAAGAAGGCATATTCACTTTAGATGATGTGATCAGCGGCGTTGCAGACAAGATGATATTTCGTCATCCGAAGATTTTTTCACCGGAAGACAAAGAAGCCTGCAGCCTTTCCTGGGAAGAGCTGAAAAAGCGGGAAAAAATTCCGGGAAAACGCCTGTAATACGCGAAAAACCTTGACATTGAGGGCTAAAAGGGTTATATATATAAAGCAAAGCCAAAAAATATGAGAACATCAATTATTAGGAGGAAACACCATGAATAAAACAGAATTAGTAGCAGCAATGGCGAAAGACACCAATCTTTCCAAGAAAGATGTAGAAGCTGTTCTGAAATCTTTTATCGATGTTGTAACTGATGAGCTGAAAAAAGGCGAGAAGATTCAACTGGTTGGATTCGGAACTTTCGAAGTCAGCACAAGAGCTGCAAGAGAGGGAAGAAATCCTCAGACTGGTGAGACTATGACAATCGAGGCTTCCAAGTCTCCGAAATTCAAAGCTGGAAAAGCTTTAAAGGACGTTGTCAACGGTAAATAATCTGTTAGTTCAGAGTGATAACGGCAGGGGGAACCAGAACTTGGTTTCCCCTGCTTTTTTAGGAGGAAAAAATATGCGTCTTGATAAATATCTGAAAGTATCCAGACTGATCAAACGCCGCACAGTGGCAAACGAAGCCTGCGATGCGGGAAGAGTTCTGGTTAACGACAAACCGGCCAAGGCATCTGTACAGGTAAAGACAGGTGACACTGTGGAGATCCAGTTTGGAAGCCGTAATGTGAAGGTGGAAGTCCTGGAAGTCAGGGACACTGTAAAGAAAGATGAAGTGGAGAGCATGTTCCGCTATATCTGATACTGAGACAGCTTCTGATGAGGCAGAATGTTCTATTCCTGAAAAATCTTTCATAAAATAAATGAGAAATCCATACCAGGGAGGCAGGACTTGGACGAGAAGAGATCCACATCACTTCACAGGCTGATGCTGGAACGTCAGAAAGGCGGCACCATCACAGGAATCCGTGAGGTGATCTCCTTTGACGAAAAAGAAATACTGCTGCACACAGAAGAAGGGAAGCTTTCCGTAAAAGGCGAAGCACTCCACGTAAAGCATCTTGATCTGGAAAGTGGGGAGATCAGTCTGGCAGGAAAGATCGACAGCCTCGCCTATCTTGGCAGGAAAAAAGACAAAAAAGAAGAATCCCTTTTAAAAAGGCTGTTCCGATGAAGAAAAAAGACGGCAAACTGGTTGAAATTTTTTTGAAGAAGATGTAAAATCTGGATATGTAAGCTCAGAAAAAGGAAATAATGCAGGTATAAACAGTTAAAAAAGGAGCAGACAGATTGAAGAAGCCAGGGAAGGGAAAAAGAAAGAAAAAAATCGGATATAATTATCTCGGCATGATGGGAATCGCAGTCATTGCACTGGTTCTGCTTGGAAGCCTTATGCTGCAGACCAAGACACTTCAGAGTCGTCTGGACTATTATGATTCCAAGACATCGGATCTGGAGAAATCCATTGAGAATGAGAAAGACCGTACCAAGGAGATCGATGCTGAGAAGGAATACATGAAAACAGATGAATATGTGGAAGAAGCAGCCAGAGAGAAGCTTGGTCTTGTGAAAGATAATGAGATTGTATTCCAGGAAGAAAAATAGCGGAAATATCGTGGATTTTGACGGAAAATTTTTTCAGGCTTTCGTGCTGCTTTGACAGATATTTCAGAAAACCTCCTTTATAATAATCAGTCAGTGAAGGTTATCAGGGGAGGGGAGAATATGCAGGAATGGATAATTGCCATGCTCGTAGTCAGCATACTGCTGATGATCCGGGACATGGCAAAAACTGTCTTTTCGGGAAAAACGCACGAAAAAGAAGAAATCATGCCGCCAGGTGAAAGCCATCCCCAGAAGGAGAAGGTGGAGAAGTATGCAGCATCACTCCGGAAGCTGGCTGATACTTTTTATGGAATGCCGTACCGGAAGGAATTCCTGAGCAGCGGGCAGCTGAACCGGATCATCTCCGATACCAGTGCAGCAGTGTGTTCCAGATGCTATCAGCGGGAAATCTGCTGGGGGGAGCGTGCCGGTGACACCATGCGCTGCAGTGAAAATATGATCCGCACCATGGAAGAGGGAGATGAAGAGTCTATCCGTCAGGTACGCAGCGACTGGATGGGAGCCTGCGGAAGGTCTGCCCAGTATTTTCAGGTGATGGGGGAAGAATTCCGGGAAGAACGGCAGAATCTTGTATGGGACAACCGCATGATCGAGAGCCGTCTGGCAGTTGCTCAGCAGCTCACGGAGATATCCAGGATTATGGATCATATGGCTGAAGAACTGTATGATATTATGCCTGCAGACCCTCAGTTTCAGGAAGACCTGCGAAAAGCTTTCCGAAAGAAACATATTGTTATCCGTCGTGTCTGGGTCATGGACAAGGTTGAGGGAAGACGGCAGGTTTTTTTGAACATGAGAGCAAGGAGCGGTCAGTGTGTTTCCATGGTGGAAATCTCCCAGATTCTGTCAAGGATCTGCGGAAGTCCCATGACTCCGGAGCAGGGAAGCAGAAGTATTGTGAACGGAGAGTTCCATACTGTACATTTTGTGGAAGATGTGAGCTATCAGATGCTCTATGGAGTGGCCAGGCTTACAAGAGAGCAGGAAAAAGTTTCAGGTGATAATTATATCTGCCGACAGGAAGAAGATGGCAGGTTTTTTCTCTGCCTTTCCGATGGAATGGGGTCAGGAATGGAAGCTTTTAAGGAGAGCGAGATCGTTGTGGAACTTCTGGAGCAGTTTATGGAATCAGGACTTTCCCAGGAAACAGCAGCCAGAATGGTGAATTCTGCGTTGCTTCTGAAGGGCAGGGAAGGGATGTTTTCCACAGTGGATATATGTGCGGTAGATTTATATACAGGAATCTGTAATTTCCTTAAGGCAGGAGCTTCTTCTACTTTTATCAAGCGCGACCACTGGGTGGAATCCATTGCCTCAGAGAGCCTTGCAGCAGGTCTGGTGCAGCAGCTGGACTTTGACACAGCCTCCAGGAAGCTTTATCATGGAGATTATCTGATCATGATGACAGATGGAGTTCTGGATGCCCTGCCGGCAGAACGGGAAGAGGAAACCATGAAAGAAATTATCATGGATGTCCATGAGAAAGAACCTAAAGAGATGGGCAGAGGAATCCTGGAGCGGGTTCTCGGGTACAGCGACTACCGTGCAAGGGATGATATGACTGTTGTTGTGGCGGGCTTATGGAAGAAATAAAAATGTTTTTACAGGAGAAAAAATGATCTGGCGTGTAAGGAAATATATCAGGGAAAATCATATGCTGAAAGCAGGGGATATGGTAGCGGCAGGAGTGTCCGGCGGCGCAGATTCCATTGCCATGCTCCATATTTTAAAGGAAATCCAGCGTGATATGGGCTTTGCTCTGGAGGCTGTCCATATTCATCATGGAATCCGCGGAGAAGAAGCCGACCGGGATGAAGTCATGGTAAGAAAAATATGTGTGGAATGGGAGATTCCGCTGGAAGTCTACCACTATCCGGTGCCCGATCTTTCCAGAAAATGGAAGCTTGGCGAGGAAGAAACCGGAAGGATCGTCAGGAAGCAGGCTTTTTTTAGGGAGAGAGAAAGACTGGGATTTCTCGGGGAGGAGACAGATGAAGGACCGCAGTTTCTTGCGGCACTGGCCCACAACCGGAATGATCTGGCAGAAACGATGATCCACCATCTGGCCAGAGGGACAGGAATCCGTGGCCTTGCAGGGATCCGCCCCTGTGGAAATGGGATCATTCGCCCTGTTTTATGTTTAGAGCGGCGGGAAATTGTCAATTATCTGAAAGAGAATGGAATTCCTCATATCACAGACAGTACCAATCTTTCAGATGAATATACCAGAAACCGCATCCGGCACCATGTGCTGCCTGCCATGGAGAACGAGATCAACTCAAGAACTGTGGAACATATGGCGGAGACCGCCAGAGTTCTGGCAGCGGCAGATGATTACTTTGGGAAAAAAGGTCAGGAGCTTCTGGATCAATGTAAGGCTGAGGACGGATATCTTTTGGACAGGGAATTCTTTGAGAAAGATCCGATCATCCAGGAGTACGCAGTTCTCGAAGCGTTCGGCCGTCTTGCCGGAAAACGGAAGGATTATACATCTCTTCATGTGGAACAGGTACTTTCCCTTCAGAAAAAAGAGAACGGACGCTACACAGAATTTCCTCAGAAGATCCGTGCAGTAAAGGAGTACGGCGGTGTCCGTCTGAGAAAGATATCTCCGCAACAGGAAAAAAAACATAGAGAAACAGAAGATCTGTCAGGTTTTTTTCGGGAAATACCGGTTCCGGGAACTCTGGAAAGCCCTTTCGGGATCTTTGAGGCAAAAATTTTTTTCTATAAGAATCAGAAGATTGAAGAAAATAAGTATACGAAATGGTTTGATTATGATAAAATAAAAAATAGTCCATGCGTTCGTACCAGAAGACAGGGGGATTTCCTTGTTGTGAACCGTGAAGGCGGCAGGAAGAAACTGAACAGGGTCTTTATTGATGAGAAGATCCCCGCAAGCTTAAGAGATAAGCTTCCTGTTGTTGCAACAGACAGCGAGATTCTCTGGATTCCTGGAGGACGGATGAACGAACAGTATAAGATCACTTCCACTACAGGGAGAGTGTTGGAATTACATTACCAAGGAGGAGTTTTATCATGAGCGAAAAAATCAGAGTTTTACTCAGTGAAGCAGAGGTAGATGCCCGTATCCAGGAAGTTGCAGATGTGATCAACAGGGATTATGAAGGTAAGGAAGTGCACATGATCTGTGTCCTGAAAGGTGGCGTTTTCTTTATGTGTGAGCTTGCCAAGAGGATTACACGTCCGGTAACTCTGGATTTCATGTCTGTATCTAGTTATGGTGATGACACAAAATCAAGCGGTGTTGTAAAGATCGTCAAGGACCTTGATCAGCCACTGGAAGGCAGGGATGTTCTGATCGTGGAGGATATCATTGACTCCGGAAGAACATTAAGCTATCTGCTGCGCATCTTAAAAGGCAGACATCCGGCCAGCATTAAACTCTGTACACTTCTTGACAAGCCGGAGAGACGTGTGACAGATGTAGACGTAGATTACTGCTGCTTCAACATTCCGGATGAGTTTGTAGTAGGTTATGGACTTGATTATGCCCAGAAATACAGAAACCTTCCTTATATCGGAGTAGTGGAGCTGGAGGACTGAAAGGAGATTTAACCAAGTGAGCAAGCATTCAGGTAAGATAGGCCTGTACTTTCTGCTTATTGTGGCGCTGATCGCAGGATATCTGTATCTCAATGACCAGGTATCGACCCAGGGAAGCTATACAATGGGACAGCTGGAGAAGGCCCTGGAAGAAGACAAGGTGACGGATGCTGTGATCCATCAGAACAGAGAAGTGCCCACCGGTTATGTAACAGCAAATATTGTTTCAGACGGTCAGAAGACAGTCTATGTAACCGATGTAAAAGAAGCAGAGGAAATTCTTGAGAAATATGACATCGATCCTACCATCCGTAATGTTCCTAAGGACAGTTCTGTGATCGGAACCGTTCTTCCAGTCGTACTGACAGGTGCTATTCTCATCTTTTTCTTTATGATGATGAACCGTCAGATGTCCGGTGGCGGCGGAAGCAATGCGAAGATGATGAACTTTGGAAAAAGCAGGGCCAGAATGTCCTCCCCGGATGACAAGAAAGTAACATTTAAGGATGTTGCAGGTCTCCAGGAGGAGAAAGAGGATCTGGAGGAAGTGGTTGACTTTCTGAAATCCCCTCAGAAATACACAAAAGTCGGAGCCAGAATCCCGAAAGGAGTGATCCTTGTGGGCCCTCCGGGAACCGGTAAGACGCTTCTTGCAAAAGCTGTTGCAGGTGAAGCTGGCGTACCGTTTTTCTCCATCTCAGGATCAGATTTCGTGGAGATGTTTGTAGGCGTCGGTGCTTCCCGTGTAAGAGACCTTTTTGAAGAGGGCAAACGTCATGCACCGTGTATCATCTTTATTGATGAAATTGATGCAGTTGCCCGCCAGAGAGGAACCGGCATGGGTGGCGGCCACGATGAGAGAGAGCAGACACTGAACCAGCTTCTTGTTGAGATGGATGGTTTTGGTGTAAACGAAGGAATCATCGTGATGGCAGCAACCAACCGTGTGGATATTCTTGACCCGGCGATTCTCCGCCCAGGTCGATTTGACCGTAAGGTAGGCGTTGGCCGTCCGGACGTTAAGGGAAGAGAAGAGATCCTGATGGTACATGCCAAGGATAAACCGCTGGGAGACGATGTGGATCTTCGCCAGATTGCCCAGACAACTGCAGGATTTACAGGTGCCGATCTTGAGAACCTTCTCAATGAGGCTGCCATTGACGCGGCAAAAGAAAGCCGTCCTTATATCATGCAGAAAGATATCAAGAAAGCTTTCATTAAAGTTGGAATCGGTGCGGAGAAGAAGAGCAAGGTGATCTCAGAGAAAGAGAAGAAGATCACTGCTTATCATGAGGCGGGTCATGCGATCCTTTTCCATGTGCTTCCGCATATGGATCCGGTATATACCATTTCTATTATTCCTACAGGAATGGGAGCTGCAGGCTACACCATGCCGTTGCCGGATAATGATGAGATGTTCAACACAAAGAATAAGATGCTGGAAGATATCACAACACTTCTGGGAGGTCGTGTGGCTGAGGAGATCATTTTCGGCGATATCACAACAGGAGCTTCCAACGATATCAAACGTGCTACAGAGACAGCCCGTTCCATGGTCATGAAATACGGTATGTCAGATAAGATCGGTTTGATCGCTTATGGCAATGACGATGATGAAGTATTTATCGGCCGTGACCTGGCACATACCAGAGGCTATAGTGAAGAAGTAGCAAGAGAAATTGATGAAGAGATTTCCCGCATTATCAGTGAGTGCCATACAAGAGCAGAGAACCTTATCCGTGAGCATATCGGTGTTCTCCACAGTTGTGCAGCCCTTCTTCTTGAGAAGGAAAAAGTACATCGTGAAGAGTTTGAAGCACTTTTTACAACAGAAAAATAAGAGGTTGCAGAAACTAACGAATAAAGTGCACAAAAAAATATATCGAATTTTGTGAACTTTGTGCACACTTTTTGGTGGACACATGGTACTATATATACCGTAAAACCCCCCCAATACATTATATAGTTTTTGCTACACCCCATAAGAAGAAATACCTTCTCCAAAAAAGGCAGCCTAACCAGCTGTCTTTTTTACTGCAAAAAAATATGCGAAATGAGGAGAGGGAAAATACGGAAAAATGAAGAAAACAAAAGCAGGAATGCTTGCAGGATACAAAAAATTAAGATAATATACTAAATATGAGTGCTAAAGACAGAGCGAGGGAAATATAATGTTACATGAAAGCATGGAGACCACTAAAAAAATGCAGTATATACTTAATATGAGTCCGGTATTAAATAAAGACGCAATGTTCAGTGATGGAACCGAATACTACCGAACACCGGCAGAACCCAAGGCGGGCGATACGGTTACGATCCGTTTCCGGACACAGCGTAATAATGTGGACAATGTCTGTCTTGTGTATGATGGAAAATATCTGGAAATGAAACGTGAGAAAACAGTGGGAAGTTTTGATTACTATACTGCACAGGTCGTAATGGGAAAAGATATTCTGCGGTACTATTTTGAGACCCATTCAGGAATGACTACCTGTTATTACGATACTGATGGTGTCAGTACCTGGCATGAGGAACGGACAGAGTTTGAGATCTATCCGGATTATCATGTGCCGGAGTGGCTGAAAGGTGCTGTGATGTACCAGATCTATGTGGATCGGTTTTATAACGGAGATCCATCCAATGATGTGGAGACAGGAGAATATTCCTATATTGGGGATATCTCTGTGAAAGTAGATGACTGGGAAAAAATCCCTGCAGTAATGGGAGTTCGGGAATTTTACGGCGGTGATCTTCAGGGTGTGATGGACAAGCTTGATTATCTGCAGCAGCTGGGTGTGGATGTGATCTACCTGAATCCGGTTTTTGTATCACCAAGTAACCATAAATATGACTGTCAGGATTACGATCATATTGACCCTCATATCGGAAAAATCGTGGAAGACTGTGACGGCCTTTTAAGCCCCGGAGACAGGGATAACACTCATGCGGCCAAGTATATCCGCCGTGTGACTGATAAACGCAATCTGGAGGCCAGTAACGAACTTTTCCGGGAACTTGTGGAGGAGATCCACAGGAGAGGGATGAAAGTGATTCTGGACGGTGTATTTAACCACTGCGGATCTTTTAATAAATGGATGGACAGAGAACGAATTTATGATAACCAGAAAGGTTATGAGAAAGGTGCTTATATTTCGGCAGACAGCCCTTACCGTTCTTTCTTCTGCTTTAAAGACCAGAACCTGTGGCCATATAACCCTTCCTATGAGGGATGGTGGACTCACGATACTCTGCCCAAGCTGAATTACGAGGAATCGGAGGCACTTTGCAAAACGATCCGGGAGGTAGGAAAAAAATGGGTTTCTCCGCCTTATAATGTGGATGGGTGGAGACTGGATGTGGCAGCAGATCTGGGGCACAGCAATGAGTTTAACCATCATTTCTGGAAAGAATTCCGCAAAGCAGTCCGGGAAGCGAATCCGGAGGCCGTGATTCTGGCTGAGCATTACGGAAATCCGGAGAGCTGGCTTCTTGGTGATGAGTGGGATACTGTCATGAACTATGATGCGTTCATGGAGCCTGTAACCTGGTTTCTTACAGGAATGGAAAAGCACAGCGATGAGTACAGAGAGGATCTTTACGGTAACAGTGATGCTTTTATCGGAGCAATGAAGCATCATATGCGATGCCTTCACATGGGTGCTCTCTACGGGGCCATGAACGAACTTTCCAATCACGACCATTCCAGATTCCTTACAAGGACGAACCACAGAGTAGGAAGACTTTCCTACTCAGGAGCTGAGGCAGCATCGGCAAATATCAACCCCGCGATCATGAGGGAGGCTGTTGCAATCCAGATGACATGGCCTGGTGCACCTACGGTATATTACGGGGACGAGGCTGGTGTCTGCGGATTTACAGATCCGGACAACCGGAGAACTTATCCCTGGGGAAAAGAAGATCTCGAAATGCTTGATTTTCACAAGAGGATGATCTGTATACACAAGGCGTATCCACTGCTTACGAAAGGTTCCCTGGAGTTTCTGTGGAATGATTACCAGGGCTTGAGTTACGGACGTTTTTCTGATGATGAGCAGATCATCGTGATCATCAATAACCAGGAATATGAAAGAGATGTGCGTGTGACAGCCTGGAAAACGGGTGTAAGCCGCAAAGATGCTACTGCGTTTGAACGACTGATCCTTTCATCAAAGGATGGCTTCACAGAGGACGCAGAGGAATATATGGCTGATGCGGGAATCCTTCATGTTCGTATGCCTGCATACGGAGTGATGGTACTTCATCATGGAGATAAAGATAAATATAAATAAGACACGGATCAGGAAGGAGAAAATATACAATGACGATTGAACAGTGTTACAGTGCGATTGAAAGTAATTATGAAGAGGTGCTCGGACGTTTTGCAGGAAACAAGATGTTGGTTGAGAAATTTGCCCGTAAATTTGTAGATGATCCAAGTTATCAGATGCTTACAGAAACACTGGAAAAAAAGGATTATGAAGAGGCATTCCGTGCAGCCCATACCTTAAAAGGCGTATGTGCAAACCTTGGGTTTACCCAGTTATTCAAGGTTTCCAGAGACATTACAGAGGAGCTGAGAGGCGGAAATCCGGATGAGTCCAAGCTGCCGGAACTGTTTGAAAAGATAACTGATGAGTACAAAAAGACAGTAGATGCTATCAGCAGTGTGAATGAGTGAAAGTAAATGATAAAAATCTGCCGGATATGTCCGTAATGGAATTTAGCAGATATAAAAAAGCCGGTCTGAAACTCCCTTCCCCGGGGAATCTTCAGACCGGCTTTTTCAGTTATTCTTCTGTTACATGTTCAAGTCCCTGATTCATGATGGTTGCCACATGGCTGTCTGCCAGGGAGTAGAAAATCGTTTTTCCGTCTCTGCGGAACTTGACCAGTGACATCTGTTTCAGCACACGGAGCTGATGAGAAATCGCACTCTGGGTCATGGAAAGTCTGTCTGCGATATCCTGGACGCAGAGTTCTTCAACAGAAAGTGCGTACAGGATGCGGATCCTTGTCGGGTCTCCGAAGACCTTGAAAAGGTCTGCAAGTCTGTAGAGTGTATCATCGTTGATCGGGTAATCTATATGTGGTTTCTTCATTTGCGCATCCTCCAAAATATTAACTTCTATTGTAGCTGAAAAAACCGTACCGGTCAAATTAATTTCCTGTGATTATTTTTTATACAGGATACGAATGGAATTCAGCACGCAGATCATGGCAACGCCGGTGTCCGCAAATACAGCCATCCACATGTTTGCGTGTCCTGCAAGACCAAGGATCATAACTGCAATCTTGATCACAAGAGCAAATACTACGTTCTGCCATGCAATGCGGTTGGTGTTCTTTGCAATGGAAACGGACTGCGGGATCGCATCTACGTTGGAATTCATAAATACGGCGTCAGCAGCTTCGATAGCGGCATCAGCACCGCTTCCCATAGCAGCACCCACATCAGCACCTGCAAGTACAGGAGCATCGTTTATTCCGTCACCGACAAACATTACAGTTCCATGTTCCTGACGGATCTTCTTTAATGCGTTCAGCTTATCTTCAGGAAGAAGTTTTGCATAGATCTCGTCAATTCCGACTTCTTTTCCAACAGCCTGAGCACTGTCCTCAGAGTCGCCGGTAAGCATAACTGTGTGAAGACCAAGTTTCTTGAGAGAAGCGATGGCATTTTTTGCATCTGGTTTGATGGTATCGGAAATTAACATATATCCGGCGAATTTTCCGTTTACAGCCATGAATACTTCAGATCCGTAAGCTGCTTCGTGAAGTTCTCCGATGGTAACACCGAATTTATCCATCAGTTTGCGGTTTCCGCAGAGGACTTTGCCTTCCGGCATCTGGGCAGAGATTCCGTGGCCGGAAATCTCTTCAAGGGAAAGAGGTTTCTCGAGGCTTATTCCCCGCTCTTTTGCGGCAGCTACGATACTGTTTGCAATTGGGTGAGTGGAGTTCTGTTCGCAGCCTGCGCACATGGCAAGAAGCCGTTTTTCGTTATATTCTCCGGTTGTGACAACTTTCTGGAGCTGGAAGTTGCCTTCTGTGACAGTACCTGTTTTATCCATAACTACAGCACCAAGATGGCTTAATCCTTCGATGGAAAGGCCGCCTTTGAACAGGATTCCTTTTTTGGAACCTGCGCCGATTCCTGAGAAGAATGCAAGCGGGATACTAAGTACAAGAGCACATGGGCAGCTCATTACCAGGAAGGTGATCGCTGTGTAGATCCAGTAGTGCCAGTTTCCGGTTACAAGGGAAGGAATCAGTGCTGTTGCAACAGCGATTCCTACAACACAAGGGGTGTATACTTTTGCAAAACGTGTGATAAAACGGTCGATCTTCGGTTTGCTTGCTGCTGCATTTTCTACAGAATCCAGGATACGTGTTACCATGGATTCTCCGAGTGGTTTTTCCACACGGATCTTTAACTGACCGGAGGTATTTACACATCCGGAAGTGATCTCGTCACCTTCGTTTACAGCAACTGGTACAGGCTCACCTGTGATCGGTGATGTGTCGATGCGGCTGCTTCCCTCAATGATCACGCCGTCAAGAGGAATACGGTCGCCAGGACGAACCAGGAGGACATCTCCAACCTGGGCATTTTCAGATGGAATTACCTGAACATCATCGCCGGCAACAAGGTTTACAACTTCCGGGCGGAGGTCAACTGCGTCCATGATCTGACCGCGGCTTCGCTCAACAGCTTTTTCTTCGAAAAGCTCGCCAATTCGGTAGAAGAGCATAACGCCTACGGCCTCAGCAGAATCATTGATAGCAAAAGCGGCAAGTGTTGCAATACTCATTAGGAAGTTTTCATCAAAAATCTGTCCGTGTGAGATGTTTTTGGCTGCTTTTACAACAATCACACCGCCAAGTGCAAGGTATGCGATCACGAATACCGGAAGAGTGGCAGTATCTGAAAATCCTTTATGTTCCATGATCTCACCAGCAACAAAGAGGATCGCACCGATGATAATGCAGATCGTGTCGATCTTTTCTTTGGAAAAAGTTCTCTTTGTACTGGCTGCGTGAGTTTCGGATGTAGCTGCCTGTGCCTTTGGTTTCGGATCTTTTTCTTTTACTATAACTTCGGATTCGATGGAAGTACAGATCCTGCGGATCTGATCCAGGTAACGGTCCGGATTCTTTGCAGTTACACGAAGCTGCCTGGTTGCAAAAGTAATGGTAGCTTCGGAGATGCCGTCAAGGTCGGCAATCTGTTCTTCCATTTTGGAAGCACAGTGAGCGCAGCCTAAGTTCTCAAGAAGGTAGATTCTGGTTGTTACGTCAGCAGAAGCAGAAGGCTTCGGATTTCTCGGAACAACTTTAACTTCGGATTCAATAGAGGTGCAGATCTTACGGATCTGCGGAAGCAGAGCATCTGGATCTGCTGCATTGAGACGAAGCTGTTTGGTAGCGAAAGTGATGGTTGCATTTTCTACGCCGTCAAGATGCTGGATCTGTTCTTCCATCTTGGAAGCACAGTGAGCACAGCCAAGGTTCTCCAGGATGTAGACACGCTTCGCAGATGCTGTGCTGTGGGGGTGGTGATGGCCATGTTCGTGCTCATGATCCTCACAGCCACAAGCACAGTGATCGTCATGGTCATGATGGTGATGATGTTCGTGCCCATGTTCATGATCCTCACAGCCGCAAGCACAGTGATCGTCATGGTCATGGTGATGTTCATGTTCATGATCCTCACAGCCACAGCCGCAGTGCTCATCGTCGTGTTCATGGTGGTGATGTTCTTCATGCGCATGTTCCGCATGGTCATGTACATCATGATGGTCGTGACCGCATCCGCAGGAATCTGAGGAGGTCTTCTCTAATATCTCTTTCATGTGAATTCTCCTTGCTGATTATTTATATGAATATATGAATTAATGTTCATATGACTATTTAATCATATATAAAATCATTTGTCAATAGATTTTCAAAAACGGATCAGAGAAAAGTAAAATTTATTGCAAAAAAAATATAGAAAATATCAATATATTCTGAAAAAATATTTTATTTTATTATTTTTATTTAACATGTCATACTTTCAACAAGTAAAGAAAGGAAGGTAGCAACATGTACAGTATCGACTTAAACAATGACATGGGTGAAAGCTTCGGCGCATATAAGCTTGGTGGAGATGAAGAGATCATCAAATATGTCACAACAGCAAATGTAGCATGTGGCTGGCATGCAGGTGATCCGATGGTAATGGATAAGGTAGTCCGCATGGCAAAGGAACGAGGCGTTATGGTTGGAGCCCATCCTGGATATCCTGATCTTCTTGGCTTTGGACGTAGAAAGATGGTTCTCTCTCATGATGAAGTTAAGAATTACGTCAGATATCAGATCGGAGCACTGGCTGCATTTACCAAGAGCTACGGAATGAAGCTTCAGCATGTCGCTCCGCATGGAGCAATGGGAAATGCCTGCCAGTATGATGAGGACATTTCCACAGCGATCTGCGAGGCAATCTGTGAGTATGACAAGGATCTGATCGTTTACTACTGTGCAGGAGCAGTTCTTGGTGATATCGCTGAGAGCAAGGGATTTCGTACTATAGGAATTGATGGAACCATGATGTTTCGATACAATTCAAAAGATACATTTCAAGCATTATACGTTTACTTGTCAGAATATCATTCTGGAAAACGAGTTTCTCATAAACGAGTTTTGGAACTTTCCTATGAGGACGTGAAATCTGCAAAAAATGGATTGATTGTCATCACTCCGGATTTTGATAATTTTACTGCAAAGCTTATTGCAGCAGATGAATATTCAAAATATATGACAGAAACGCCAATCTTGGAAGGTGTTGCAAACAGAGAATATTATGGAAGATCTGCGACCTCTATAGAGAACAAAAGCACGATAGAGTACGGAACAGAGCAAGGATTGGCAGCACTGATCTATGGCGAACAAGGAGTGAGTTCGTTGCCGATACAGGAGAATACATAGATACAGATAATGAGTATATGTATTATTATTCGGCTGAGTTTGTAAAATAAGAATAGCAAAAGTGAGAAGAGGATATTACAAATCATTGTTTTGATAATTCGGTGGTATCCTCTTTGTGGATTTCAGAATTTGTTTCTCAGCTTTCGGTATTCTCTTGGCGAATATCCTTTCAGCTTGTGAAAAAGCCGGCTGAAATAAAGCTGGTTATCATATCCGACAATCTTAGAAATCTCATTGATGGAATAAGTTGTTGTTTCAAGTAACATCTGAGCATTGTTGATGCGGATTCCCACAATGAATTGCATTGGTGTAGAACCGGTATATTTTTTGAAATTTCGGATAAACCAGCTGACACTCATGCCTCGTGAGGCAGCATAATCATCAATATTGATATTTTGATTGTAGTTTTCACTGAAAAAGGTAACAGCATTATCCATCTCATGATCAAGATATTCATTTTTTAATATGTGCTCTCTTGTCAGTTCCCGGTGGAAACTAATCAGAAGATGACGTAGCAAAAGGACAAGCATTTCCTCATAATTATCTTGACAGCGTTGGAGCTCGATAATGATACGTTTGAAAATTTGTTCATATTCATTAGATGTACCCACTTGAAAGACACGTTCTTTATCCGGAAACCCATATTGACGTAAGATATTTTTCACATTGCTTCCTGTGAAGTGAATCCAGTATACTTCTGTCTTATCTTCTCCGTAATATTCATATTTCTGAAGTTCTTTCGGTCTGTACAGTACAATGTTGCCGGCTGGAACAATCGTTTCGTTATTTACATTATCAAAATGAAAATGCCCACAACCAGCAGTGATATATATAATCTGATAATCCAGACGACCCCTTGGACGGTAGGTAGGAAGTTTGGGATGTCTGGAAAGACGGTAAGCACCACAGCTACCTACAATCAGCGGACGACTTTTGTCTTTGAAATCCATATGTGAGTGGTTCAAATAACCGGTGTTCAAATACATAGGACAGCACCTCTTTTCGCACTTTTTATCATTGTATCATTTAGTGCATATTTTGTCTAATCCAATTCATAGACATATTTTGCGAATTAGGATAAGCTATATATATAGCATAACTAAGGAACGCAAACAAAAAGTAAAGTATAAGGTTTGCTTTAGGAAACCAAAGAACAAAAAAGTATATGTATTGGAGGAGAGCTATTTATGATCGTACCACGTTATTATGAAAATCTAAGCGTACTGCACGAAAACACAATGCCAGCCAGAGCCTATTATATTCCGGCATCCAGAAGAATGGATAACTTGGTGGAACACAGAGAAGAGTCAGATCGTATGCAGTTATTGAATGGAACTTGGAAATTCCAGTATTTTAACAGCATCTATGACATTCAGGATTCTTTCTTTGAGAAGAATTATGATACAGAAAATTTTGATGAGATTCAGGTTCCAAGTGTATGGCAGATGGCTGGATATGATACACACCAGTATACAAACATCCGGTATCCATTTCCGTTTGATCCACCATATGTGCCACAGGATATTCCGTGTGGAGCTTATGTACATAATTTTGAGTACAGCAGAGATGAGAAAGCATCAAAAGCTTTTTTGAACTTTGAAGGAGTAGACAGCTGCTTTTATGTATGGATCAATGGCTCTTACATAGGATACAGCCAGGTTTCACATATGACCAGTGAGTTTGATGTTACCGATGTACTTCAGGATGGAACGAATACGGTGGCAGTGTTGGTAATGAAGTGGTGTGATGGTTCCTATTTGGAAGATCAGGACAAATTCCGTATGAGTG
>ERZ827471.63-NODE-63-length-127330-cov-4.854630_pt1 | contig 127330 bp, 118 predicted proteins | sample MGYA00519772_ERZ827471 | MGnify/ENA primary metagenome ERZ827471 (study PRJEB31778, sample SAMEA3449315) | human gut metagenome | biome: human gut; feature: human-associated habitat; material: faeces | place: United Kingdom | collected 2010/2012 ...
GGCGCGTCCGCCCCCGAGAGGGGCAGGGCGCAAGGAGGGGCCTTCGGGCCCCTTCTTCGTTTCCAGGGGGCCTTGCGGCCCCCTTCGCTTTTTTTCACGTTGAATTGCAAGCCAGCACAGGCTTTTTGCATGCTTGAGGGCTGGATATCACGCTTGTTGACGCTATTGGTGTCAGGTCATCATTTCTTGTTTACAGATTCTCCTGCGATATGCAACCGACGTCTTGCTCTTTGTCGAGGCGTTTTTCTGTATAGTGTGCCGGCGGCAGCGCGAGCATCACCGCCAGGTCCTCGGCGAGCGCCTCGGGCGTCGGTCGCCCGTCGCGGGCGCGCGAGGAGGCGCTCAGCCGGTCGTATCCCTCCTGCAGCAGGCGTTGAGCTCCGCGAGCGAGCCGACGCGCAGCACCGGCACGAGGAGGTTGCGGCGGACGAACCCGACGGCGTTCTCCACGGAGCCCTTCTCGTTGCCCGAGTACGGGTTGCAGCAGCGGCTCGAGCAGCGGTAGTGCGCACGGAACACCGAGAACAGGCTGGACTCGGCGACCTCGCCGCGCACCCGCCGCCCGGCCTCGGCGGCGTTGTCAAGGACGAGCTCGCGAGGCGCGCGCCCGATCCAGGAGAAGAGGCCGGCCAGCCCCGCGCACATGCACTCGGAGCGCTGCGACATCCCCGCAGAGGCGTAGCGGGCGTTGGAGTGCGGCAGCTGTTAGGCGCAGGGCCAAGGCCGAGGAGAAGGCGGCGAAGGCGGCCGCGCCGTGCCGCGGCCGGGGCAGGCCCAGGAAAGGCGAGGAGGCGGCCGGCAAGGCGGCGGGCGACGCGGCCAGGGCCGTCAAAGGCGGCAGGCTAGCCCTGCTCAAGAACCCGGAGGGCCTCACGGAGAGGCAGGCGCTCGACCTCGGGCGGATCGCCCGCGAGGACAAGCGGCTCTACCGGGCCTGCCTGCTCAAGGAGCGCCTGCGCGACGTGTTCAAGGCGACGGGCGCGGCCGCGGCGGCCGCGCTGCTCGACTCCTGGCTGCGCAGCGCGTCGCGAAGCCGGGCCAGGGAGATCAAGGAGCTGTCGAAGAAAGCGCGCAGGCACCGCGACGCCATCGTCCGGGCGGTGGGGCTGGGCTTGAGCAACGCGCGGGCGGAGGCGGTGAGCAACAAGATCAAGCTGACGGTCCGCATGGGCTACGGGTTCCGGAACGTCGACAACCTCATCGCGCTCGTGATGTTGAGATGCTCGAACCTGCCAATCGAGCTTCCGGGGCGCCTATAGACCCACACAAACTGGCGAAGCCTCGTTATTTTGCTGCAAAACTTGAAGTATATCACCGTCCCAAGAGGGAGGGCGACCGCAGGGAGTTTCTTGGAATTATAGACACAACCAGCGGCTTTTCCGTGTCGCATACCAACGTGAGTCATCTCTGGCCGAACACCGAGAATGCGACCTAGCGGCCGCATTCTCTTAAGCGACGGGAGCCAAGCACCTAGCGGGTATTGCTCGCGTAGGGGGCCTTGTCCTTCGGCAGCACGTCGTGGACGCCGCCCTCCGCAATAGAGGTGGCGCTTACCAGCGTGAGCTTCGCCTTGTCCTGGAAATCGGGAATGGTGAGCGTGCCGCAGTTGCACATGGTGCTCTTCAGTTTCAGCAGCGTAATGGCCATATTGTCTTTCAGGCTGCCGGCATAGGGCACGTAGGAATCGACGCTTTCTTCGAAGGACAGCGACTTCTTGCCGCCCAAATCGTAGCGGCCCCAGTTACGGGCGCGGGCGGAACCCTCGCCCCAGTACTCTTTCATGTAGGTGCCGTTCACCATCACCTTGGCCGACGGGTTCTCGTCGAAGCACGCGAAGTAGCGGCCGAGCATCACGAAGACGGCACCCATGGCAAGGGCGAGCGAAATATGGTGGTCATAGACGATGCCGCCATCGGATCAGACGGGCGTGTACGCGCCCGTCTCACGGAAGCACTCGTCGCGAGCCTTGGCCACTTCAATGGTGGCCGTGGCCTGGCCGCGTCCGATGTCCTTGGTCTCGCGAGTGAAGCAGATGGAACCGCCCCCGATGCCAATTTTCACGAAGTCGGCGCCGCATTGGCCAGGAAGCGGAAGCCCTCGGCGTCAACCACGTTACCCGCTCCAATTTTCACGGTATCGCCGTAATGCTCGCGCACCCATTCGATAGTCATCTTCTGCCAATCGGAATAGCCCTCGGAGCTGTCGATGCACAGCGCATCGGCGCCTGCTTCCACCAGAGCCGGTATGCGATCGGCATAATCGCGGGAATTGATGCCCGCACCCACCATGTAGCGCTTGTGGGAGTCGAGCATCTCGTCGGGGTTGGATTTATGGGAGTCGTAGTCCTCGCGGAACACGAGGGCCACTAAACGGTCATCGGCATCCACCATGGGAAGGGAGTTCAGCTTGCGCTCCCAAATGATATCGTTTGCCTCTTTAAGCGTCGTGCCGTCGGGGGCGACCACCAGTTTCTCGCGGGGAGTCATAAAGTCGGCCACTATCTCGTCCATGCTCATGCGGGACAGGCGGTAGTCGCGCTCGGTAACAATGCCCAAGAGTTTGCCGTGGGCCGAGCCATCGGCCGTAACAGGCATGGTGGAATGTCCGCGCTTCTCCTTGAGGGCCACCACCTGCTCGAGGGTGTCGTCGGGGGAAAGGTTCACATCTGATGTGACGAAACCGGCCTTGTAGTCCTTCACGCGGGCCACCGTGGCGGCCTCATCTTCAATGGATTGGTTGCCGTAGATGAATGAGAGCCCGCCCTCAGTAGCCAGCGCCACGGCCATCTTGTCGCCAGAAACAGCGGCAATAATGGCGCTCACCATGGGCACCGACAAGGTGAGCGGGCACTCCTCCTTGCCCTTGCGGCACTTCACGAGCGGAGTTTTCAGACTGACAGCCGCCGGGACGCAGTCGGCCGGCGTGTGACCCGGAACCAGCAGGTACTCGTTGAATGTGTGGGACGGTTCATCGAAATAGTAGGCCACGGCGCGCTCCTTCTCTCAATTCAAACCCGACGGCGATAATTGCTCCTTATAAGGGGCAACGCGACGAAAAGAAGATCCTGATTCGCATTTTCGGCAACGACCATGCAAAGTCAGCCATCCGTGCCATCTCATAGCCAGGGCAAGACAAGGGGCCACGAGCATCGTCGCGGCCCCTTGTCTTGCTTACTGCGATATCTGCGGTGCGCTACGCAAGCCCTAAATCTTTGCAAGCTGCATTGGCAGCAACATAACCCGTCGTACAAGCTGCACCTTGGCCAGACCCTCCATGAAGCCCATAGGGGTAATCGTTATACTGCATAGAGCCGTTATCTATACCGCACACGAACAGTCCGGGAATCGGCTTGTCATCTGCATCCACCGCACGAGCTTCGTAATTTCCCCGAATACCACCGCAGGTGCTATAGGCACAAGCTTCCACCTGAACTGCATAGAACGGCCCGTTCTCAAGTACTGTCATTTGCGCGGGGTCTGCCCCAAATGCATCATGGGTATCGCCGCCTGTCGCGCAGGAATTCCAATCAGATACCGTTGACGCAAGGACTGTGGCGTCTACTCCAATCTGCCCAGCCAAGTCCTCAATGGTGTCCGCACTCCAAACAAAGTCACTGTTCTCGACGGCAGAGCGCAATTCTCCGCTGCCGACGCCCATAAAAGCAACGAAATTATTCAGGTTCTCTTCACCTTCGTAGGCCTTCACATGGTCCTCGTTAAAGAGGGTGAATACTTTGGGCTGCGAGGCAATGGCGACATTCAAGCGCGACGTATCAGCATCTTCGCCCAAGGTCTCATTGTAGAACCTCTCTCCATTCTGATTGACCATGGGCAGAAACTTACCGAGCTCAAGCGGATAACGGTATGAAGGGGGCCATTGGGTGAAGATTGAGAGCATACTGCTCCAGCTTTCGCCGCAAGCCTTCGAAAGACCGTACATAACCGAGGAAGGTGCCTGCGGAGCGGCTCCCGCCTCCAGGGCCATGTTGATACCGTCGCCATCCTGGCCATCGAATCCCAGAAATACAACACGCTCACTGGGGACGCGAAGACGTTCGGCACACATTTCGGGATTCTTGCCGAATCCGCCAGTAGCTAATACAGTCGCTTTGGCGTTGATGCGAATAATGTCGTCGCCCGATTGTGCATACACGCCTTTTACTACGCCGTCCTCAACGATAACGTTGACGGCGGGTGTCTCAAGGCGGAAGTCCAAGTTTTCCAATGTATCGCCAAAGGCCCATAAAGGCTTGAGCATACCCTCTCCGTTGTTGACCCAATTGCCGCCCTCATCAAAACAGCTATGCAAAGCCCCAGAGCCGCCCGTGGCCATCATGGCGCCATGCTCGATTGCCCAATCAATAGCCTGTCCCGAATTGTCTAAAAAGCTCCATACGCCGGGACCATAGGCACCCCAATTGTGCCATTTCATGTAGGTTACGAACTCCTCTTGCGGTTCGAAGACGACTCCAGCTTCAACTTGCTCTTTGGTGTTGTAGGCAAGCGTCCCTTCCGTTACCGTAGATGTGCCGCCTTTTAAATTCGTTTTCTCAAGCCATATTACGCGCGCTCCTAGCTCAGCAGAGCGGATAGCGGCATAGGTGCCTGCGGAGCCCGACCCGCAGACGACAACATCGCATTCTTCAGTTCGGGCAACATCGCTCTCGTCAACCGCCAAGAGTCTGGAAGACCCCTTGCTTGCTTCACTCGATATGCCCTCCTCGCTACTGGTTGCACTCAAATTATGAGATGCGCTTCCTGTTGAATTCGGCGAGCAGCCCGATAATCCAGCTAGCGCCACGGCTGAACCTAGAACGCCGCTTCCAACCAAGAAATCGCGGCGACTCACTGTTTTCGTCATTGTGCATCTTCCCTTCTTCTCGTTGCTATGGCGATTCACAGCGCGCTCTTCAGCATCGCTTTTCGCCATTTCTCGGACGAGATAGGATTACTCCATGACAAGTCGTAACGAGGCGAATATTTGGTATGATTTCTCAGAGCCATAGGTTGAAAAAAGGGTTGAATTGCCAAGTCAGGTAAAGGCTTATGTATGAGCAGAGCAGTTTCGCTATCACAGTTGAGAAAAATACCGTACGCTCTTTCCCTGGCATTTGCCTGCGCATGGGTGATTGACCCATCTCTTGCTGCTCCCGACGCCTTGCAAGCGCTCATCCCCTTCGCTCGCTACCCCCATCTTCTCGCGACGGCAATAACGTTTGCGTTCATAGCTATCGCCCATCAGCAGGTTGGTCAAATAACTGCAAAAAGACCCATTCTCGCTACGGCATGTCTTCTCTGCCTTCTGTGCTTTGCGCTTGCCCTAGTGCTCAAGCACCAGGAAAGCGATGTGCTATTCTTGCCCATTTCTTTTTGCCTGCTCATGGTTGTTTTATGCCAAGCGCTGCTGCTACTTACCTGCCTCAAAGCATTCGCCAACTTGTCTATGGTCGACTGCATGCTGGCTCTCATTGCGTGGCAATTGTTCGTTGCGATTCTCCGCTGTATTGAGAGCATCTGCCCTTCTGGTGCCATCTCCCTCATCGCACCATTAATCATCGTGCTGTGTTTTGCGAGAAAATCGACGGTGTACCTTTTGCAGCGCAACCTTGTAATTGCCGAAGAAACCGATACTGGGGCAAACTCGATATCGAAAGATTTGCGTCAACCTGCCAAGCTCATCGCCATGAATACGATTGTGGTATTCACTATTCAATCGCTGCAGGGCCTATCATATGTATCCGTGGCAGGTGTCTCATACTTGGGCCTGCTCATTGCTATTGTCGTGACGAGCATTGTGCTTGCCATAAACAAACGCATTATCAGGATCGGACAACTGTGTTTTTCCTCAATCTGCTTAATTGAACTTGGGGTTGTCGTTTTCTCGCTAAGCACTGCACACTCTTTTGAGCTAGCCTCTATCGTTCTGGACGCAGCGTATATGGCTTTCTCAACCTATTTCTTTGTTTCGCTGTGCAATTTCTGTCGGCGCAGCAAAATGGACCCGATCCTCATGTTCGCAATGGCTTATCTGTTCGAGCAATTGTCAGCATTTCTCGCCGACGCTCTAACATTAGCGTTGGGCCCTGGAGTTCACGTCTTTTTCCTAGTGGTGCTCGCAGGGTTCGGCACGCTGACCCTCATTCTTCTCTCAGACGAGGACGATTGCCATTTTCTGCGCAGCTCCGTCCTTGATAAGGAAAAATGCCTTGACCCAATCCGATATTTCGCCACACTGACCGATACCTGCTCCTCGGTTTCCATGCAATATTCCCTATCGCGACGCGAGAGCGATGTTCTCTTGCTGCTCGCGCAGAAGAAAACGGCACCACAAATCAGTGCCGATCTCGTTGTGAGCCTTGCCACCGCGAAAACCCATATTCACAATATTTACAAGAAGATTGGCGTGCACAGCCGCCAAGAGCTGTATGACTTTCTCGGCTTGTCATAACAGAGTAATGCCCGACTTCATCGCAATCTGCGTAATGTGTCTCTATGGTTTTGTCAACCTGATTTCCCTCTGATTTTCGGCATGATGCATCGGGGCGCCGTGCGCCCTGCTGCGCGCCGGGTTGTCGCGCGTCCGTTCAGGCCGAGTACGGGGCCGCGTCCCGCATGACGGCGTAGATGACCTTGAGCCTCTTTCTCGCCACGGCCTTCAGCGCCTTGTTGTGCCTCATCCCCCTCGTCGTAGTACCTCCCGAACCTGTTTTGCGTGCTGACGAGGGAGTTGCAGCTGAATATCAGAAGGTTCTTTAGCTGCTTGTTGCCGCCGCGCTGAGGGGATGTCGACCTCACGCTGGTCCCGGACCTGCTGCCCGCGGGCGCCACGCCGCAGTAGCTCGCGAGCTCGTCGTGGCCGCGGAACATGGAGATGTCGACCGACGTGACCAGCGCCGCGACGGTCTTCGGGCCGATGCCCGGAACCGTGAGCGGGCACTCGTACAGCTCGTTTCCCGCCAGGGCGTCGGCGATGAGGCCGTCGAGCTCGGCGACGTCGGCGTCGAGGGCGGCGATATCGCGCGCGAGCATGCGCACCGCGACGTCCTCGCCGGCCGGGACGCGCCGCCCCGACCGCGCCGACGCGGCCATGGACTCCCAGAGCCGCCTCGCGCCGTCGGCGGGCGCCTCGGCGCGCTCCGCCGCCGCCGAGAACCCGCTCCAGCCGGCGGCGGAGCACCCCGCGGCCGAGCCGAACTCCGCGAGCAGGGCCACCTGCCATGGGCGGGAGGGGTCGACGGCCCGCTCGAGCGCCGGGTCGGCTTCCAGCAGGGTCGCGCGCAGGCGGTTCTTCGCCCTGGTGCGCGCGGCGGCAGCGAACTCCCGCTGCGACGACAGGATGCGCAGCGAAGCGGTGTCCTCGGGCTTCTCGGCGAGCGGCCTGAGCGCGCCGGGGAGCCCGCGCGCGGTCCTCGCGATCACCTCCGCGTCGATGGCGTCGGTCTTGGCGACGCCCGGGAACATGCCGCGGGCCTGCTTCTCGGCGTATCCGGGCAGGTAGGCGCAGGGGTTGCCGTGCGCGAACGCGCGCGCGAGGACGAGCGCCCCGATGTTGCGCCTCTGGTCGACGACGACCAGCGCGGAGGCGCCGGCGCGCTCGAGCAGTCGGTCGATGTCGTCGGGCCGGTTCTCGAGGTCGGCCCTGAAGACCACCTCGCCGCCCGCGTCGATGGCGCACGCGCTGTGCGACAGCTTCCCGACGTCGATTCCCAGGTAGGCCACGGCGGCCCCGCTCGCTTCGACCATGGTGTATCCTCTCCCTTGAGCCGACCGGAGAGCGCGGAGGCGACACCCACATCACCCGGCCGTGGCCCGAGCCGGACCCGGCACATCTCTATCAGTCGTTTCCCGCGCGCCGTCCCGCCCCGGTGGCAACACCCCCCGGGCCCTCCGCGGGGCAGGGGCAGACGGCCATCCGGGGCGGTCGGTCGGCGACCATCGGTACGGCTCAATCGTAATGTCTTGGGATTGAAAGAGCCGCCCTTACGGACGACTCAAACTGTAATGGGCGGACGGATCCGGCCCCGGAGCCCGCCGCGCCGAAGGTGTATGCGGTATTGGTTTGCAAATTCGCAAGATGAACAGGCATTACTGCTTGTATCACCTTTCCAAGAGACGAATTTGAATTATCCATGCATTTCTTCCCTCTGTTGGATATGAGCCCGTATTTCTTTGAAACACTCCATCAAAGTGGAGTACAATAGCATAGTGAGAGAGAATGAAAGTGGGTGGGACATGAGCAACCTGCGTACCCCGGAGGTCGAGGACCTTCTCGAGGTTCTTAGCTCTATGACGGACAAGGACGCGCTGTACGCCTTGTTTGAAGACCTTTTTACTATTCGCGAGATCAAAGAGACCTCGCAGCGTCTGTCTGTTGCGCGTCTTCTGGACGACGGAAAGCCGTATACCGCGATAGCGGAAGCTACGGGCGCATCGGCAACGACTATAGCGCGCGTGTCTAAGGCATTGAACTACGGGAGCGGCGGATATCGTCACGCGCTTGACGTTCTGTCCGGGTCGGCCGAAGGCTGATATCTCAAACCCTGCAAATGCGGGGTTTTTTTATGCCTGATTTTCATTCTTGCGATAAGCTTTAGAGCTAATTGGTTTTTTGCTCGCCATGACGCTTTGGCTGGCATGACAGAAGGAGCTAGAATGTCGAATTCCATCCCGTCCATGGATGAATGGCTTCGCGAAGCGAAGCTTGATTCTGAAGCCCATATGGTTGGCATGTATCTTACGCATAATGGCGTAGTGCGAGCGACTCCGAAGCAGCAAGTGCGTGCCGTTTCGGAGGAAGAGGCGGCCCAGGGCGCTTCGCTTGGGAAAGTGGTCGCGATTGATTTCTCCTATGACGCACAGGGCCTTGAGGCTGCGGTCGAGGAGGCTCGTACGTGGCCGGGAATTCATTACGTTCGCGTATGGTTGAATGAGGGGACGCTCGAAGTGGGGGATTCTCTCATGTATGTGCTTATCGGTGCTGACATTCGTCCTCATGCCGTGGATGCTCTGCAGCGTTTGGTTGGCCATATCAAAAACAATCTTGTGGTAGAAAAAGAGCGCTATTCCGCATAGCAATGCTTCGGGGCTAATCGGCGTTTATTTCGGCGCGACGCATCAGTGCCTCCTGGTGCAGCTTGCGGCTGCATTGGCGCATTGTGAGCGCGATTCCCGAATCGATCGCGGAAACTAAGCCGCCTGTTTGCCGAGTGGTTTGCAAGTAATCGAGTTCGTCGTGCGGCAGATCGCAAATCTATAAAAGGGGAACTATGGTATCGAGATTTGACAAGCCTAGTCCGGCAATTTCTTTTGTGGGGAGGCATAATTCCGGGAAAACCACGCTTATCGTAAAGGTGATTTCTGAGCTTGTTTCTCGGGGCTTGAACATTGGCTCCATCAAGCATCATGGACATCCGGACTTCGATATCGATTATCCGGGAAAAGATTCGTACCGCCATCGTGAAGCGGGTTCGTGTGATGTTGTGGTCATCTCGCCCGTCCGCATGGCTCGTATTACCGAAATACATGATGAACCGTCGTGCGGCGAGGTGGTTGCCTCCATGCCGAATCACGATTTGGTAATCGTGGAAGGGTATCGTCAGAGCGGGCTTCCTGTCATCGAAGTACTTCGCCAGGGCAATGAAAGGGACGCGCCGGCAGCAGAGCAACTCTGCGCCGAAGGCCATGTCCGAGGTGTCGTTCCCGTTGCCGTTGTCACCGATATGGAATCGGTTGCATCGTATGCGAAAAGCAAAGCCATCCCCAGCTTTGACATCAACGACGTGCAAGGCGTCGCCGACTTTCTCCAAGAGCGTTATGCCCGTCCGAAACTTACGGTGGCAATTCAGGCCGGCGGCGAATCGCGTCGCATGGGCCAGAGCAAGGCAACGGTGCCATTTCTCGGTCGTCCTTTGATCGAGCGCATTGTCGAGCGCGTTGCTCCTGTCGCGGATGAAATCGTGATTACGACTAACGAAGCGGAGAATCTCGCGTTTCTCAATGCCATCGATACCTGCTGCGATCTTCGTTTGGTTCCCGATGTATACGAGGAGCGCGGCGCGTTGCGGGGTCTGTATTCCGCGCTGAACGCGGCGTCAAACCCTTGCGTTGCGGTCGTAGCGTGCGACATGGTGTTCGCATCAGCATCGTTGATGGCCCATGAGGCCGTCGCCATGCAAATGCGCGGGGCTGATGCCGTGGTGCCGTGCAATAGATTCGGCTTCGAGCCGTTTCATGCGGTATATAGGGCGGACGTTTGCATGCCCGCCATTTCCGACGCCATAGCTCAGGGGAAGGTTCGTGCTCGGGATTTTTACGAGCGCATCAACCTGAGCCGCTTCGAGCGAGAGGATATAGAAAAAGCCGCTCCTGGAGGAGGGTGCTTCGCCAACGTGAACACGCCCGAAGAGCTTGTGCGCATGGAGCGCTCGATTCAGGAAAACGGAGATAGATAGTCATGCCTTCAGTTCTGGATATGATTGAAATCATGGAGAGGCTTGAAAGCAAGGCGCTCCACGTCGACCCTGCGCATTGCGTGAAAATACGGAATAGAAATGCTTCATGCTCGCGTTGCGCCGACGCGTGTCCTTCGGGGGCTATCGCGTTGCATGACAACGCCTTGGACATAGATGGCGAGAAGTGCATGGCATGTGGCGCCTGCGCTTCGGCGTGCCCTACGAATGCGATTAGTTTCATGAAGCCGACCGACGAAGAACTCGATCGGGCCTTGGATGATTCCGCTCAGGCGCTCGAGGGTGATGCGGTGGTTGTGTGTGCCCGCGTTGCCTCCCACCGTGCTGCTGATGTCAGCGCGACAGTGACCGTGCCGTGCGTTTCGAGGCTCGATACGCAGACCCTGGTAGGCGCCTGTTCGAGAAACGACGCCTCCCTCGTCGTCGTGGACGGCGGATGCAAGACGTGCAAATATCGGCATGCGAGTCATCAGTTCGATATCTCCCAGAAAGAGGCGAACGAGCTTTTGTCAGCATGGGGCTCTTCTTTCCGCGTCGAACGAACCCAGCACGTTCCTCCTCGGGCCGCTGCCAGGGATGCGGCGCAAGGCGTCGGCGGCGTTTCTCGCCGCGGATTCTTCACGGAAATGAAGGCTTCAGCGAAGGACCTCGCGGTCGAGGCCGTCAATGTGACGGTTGAAAACGAACTCGGTATTCGCCGAAAGGGCCCTGAATCGCTTCGGGACATATTGAAGGTTGACGACGATGACAATATGCCTCGCATCGCTCCCGCAAGACACGATGTCCTCATGGAGTATCTTTTCGAAATGGGGGAGCCAAAGAAGAGCTCCTTCGTGACGACTAGACTTTGGGGCAAGGTCGAGATTGACGAATCTCTCTGTACGCGTTGCGGGATGTGTTCCACCTTCTGCCCGACAGGAGCTCTTTCGAAGGTTTTCGGGGAAGGCAACGGAAAAAAGAGGCGCCCGATAGAGGGAATCGAATTCCGTCTTGCCGATTGCGTGCAATGCCGTCTATGCGAGGACTCTTGTATGCAGAAAGCGTTACACGTCTCCGATGAGATTCCCTGCGACCTTATTCTTGATCTTGAGCCGAGGCTGTTCAAGGGGAAGGCTCAAAAGGCCGGCTCTGTTACGCGGAATATATTCGGAAATTAATCGGATTGAAAGGCGCCTCTTTCTTCTGCTGAGTTCACCGTAGGATAAAGAGGCGCTTCGATTAGGGCAGTGTTCGGGGAGGGTGTCTAGGGGCGCTTGCTCTTCAGAATTTCTTCGAGTCGCTTTTCCGCATAGAGGGAAATCTGCTCCTGCAGCTCATCGTAGGCGTGAAGAAGCAGGGCGCCTTCGGAGGTGAGGACCGACCCGTGCGCCCCGTTGCGCTCAAGGAGCTGAATGCCGAAAGAGGCTTCGGTGTGCTTCATGATTCTCCAGGCTTTGCTGTAGGCCATATTCATCTCTTTCGCCGCTTTATTCAGTGACCCCCATTGCTCCACGCCGCGACAGAGCTGGGCAACGCCGCTTCCGAATACGGCGCCGTCTTGTCCATCTTGGGATTGCAAGCTGAGCTTGATGCGCGGGGCGATACGGGCAATGTCCATGCGTCCTCCTAGGCGGCCGACGGGTTGAGCTGCGCGAATTGCGCATGGTTTCGAAACTTTTTTCTTCGGGCGGATCGAGCCCGTTAAGCTTAGGGGCCTAAAGTCCGCGGTCTTGCCAATCATAACGCATGGGGGTTCGTTCTTAAGGCGCGCTTTGCGAATGCCAAATCAGTCTTGCTTTGCGCAAGGCCCCTTTAATCTTGACTGAGAATTATTCTAATGTAAGAATAATTCTGTCGAATAAGTGGAGCATACGGCGTATTCCGTCGAGAAGCTCTCGTTTGCTCAGGCAGGAGGTCTCAATGTATTTGTGGAAAAAGATATCGATGACTTTCGCTGTGGCGGCGGCTTTGACTGCGCTTGTGGCTCTTGTTGGCTGCTCGGGTGGATCGAACGCGGCTGACGAAAAGGCGAATGCTGCCGCAGAAGGGACTTCGGAGCCCGTGCAGCTACAGATTTTCGCTGCGAACTCGCTCTCGAAGGCGCTCGACGAAGTACAAGCTCTTTACGTGCAGAACAACCCTGATGTTACGTTCGCAGACACCCAGTACAAGGCTTCTGGCGAATTGGTCGAAATGCTGAAGGCAGGCTCTTCTGCGGACATCTTCATCTCGGCCTCCGAGGGAAAGATGGACGATGCTGTTGATGGCGGATTCATCGATGAGGCAACCCGCTTCGACATGTTCAAGAACGATCTCGTTATGGTGACGGGCGAGAGCAATACCGAAATTCCCGAGGGCCTGACGCTTGAAGAGGCCGTATCGGGCGATTACACCATTTGCGTGGGCGATGAGTCCGTTCCTGCGGGCAACTACGCATGCCAGTCTCTGTATACGGTGGGTGCGTACTCTGACGAATCCGGTAAAGGCGGCGAGTTCACCGGCGCTATCGCCGACAAAGTGGTGCTCGACACGTCCGTGGGCAATGTATGCAAGCATGCCGAATCGGGCGATGTCGACATTGCGTTCGTCTACAGCTCCGACGTGTATCGTTTCGGCGGCGTGAAGGTTCTTTCCGTCGTTCCTGCCGACACGCACAAGGCAATCGTGTATCCTGCGGCTATTACGGCAGGAAGCGAAAACGCCGAAGCTTCGAAGGCGTTTTTGGATTGGGCGATGAGCGATCCCGCCGCCCTGGAGATTTGGCAGAAATGGGGCTTTGAGCTTGCCTAGACGCGCATTACAAGCACTGACGGCATTTGTTATGGGCATCGCTTTGGCGGTGCCCATTTCGGCATATGCCCAAGAATCCGATTCCGCGGCGCGCGAATCGGTTGTTTCGGACGTTGTTGCAGACGAAGGCGGACTTGCGTCGATTCCCGTGGATGCTTCGGGAATCGAAATCGATCCCGAGGGGGAGGATGCGCTTGCGAACGGGGCGCCCTTCGACGTCGCCGGTTTCTCGCGTGCGCAAAAAGGGAGCAATCGCGCTATCGACGGCGCCTATCGGGGGTATTCCTATCTCCAGGGTGACGCTCGAAACGACGTATGCCTCGTGGCAGTCGACGGCTATGCGGTGCTCTACGTGGATTCTGGAGCGCTCGAGGAGAGAATCGGTTCGGGTGATCGTGACGCAGGCTTGTCCTGGGTGGTGGCATATCTTCAAAAGCTTGACGCCGAGGCGGCGAGCGGGTCGGCTCGGCTTGAGCCGGGGACCCCGGTGTATGTGACCACCGATGAATCGTTCAGCCTCGAGAGCGAGGGCCTTCGCTTCCTCTTCAACCAGGAATACGCATCTGGCGCATTCTATGTCAGCGTGATAGGAATCGACGGCTCCGATGTGACGGATTCGGCCTCTGCTTCGCACGCCGAGCTTCGCTATGCGGACTTCCTCGATTTCGCCGCATGGGAGGAAGGAACGTTCGTCGAGGAATCCTCTGCCATGGACGAGGCTAGCCAATTTCTTGCAAAGCTCGATTGGAGCCCCTTGTGGGTGACGCTGAAAACGACGGGTACGGCGATCGTCCTTGTGTTTGTACTGGGTCTTCTTGCGGCATGGTGGAGCCTCCGCATTCCTTCAAGAGCGCAGGATATCGCCGATTCCGTCTTTACTATTCCCATGGTTTTGCCGCCGACGGTGTGCGGTTTCGTGCTATTGCTTCTCCTGGGCAACAATACGGCGCTAGGCCGCTGGTTCATCGACATAGGCTTTCCGCTCATCTTCAGCTGGCCTGCCACGGTGCTTGCCGCGGTGGTGGTTTCGTTTCCGCTCATGTACAGAAGCGCTCGCGGCGCGTTCGAGGGGATTGACCGCAATATGCTCGACGCCGCCCGAACGTTAGGATGGAGCGAAGGCAAGATATTCTTCAAGCTCATGTTGCCGCTTGCGTGGTCGTCCATCGCGGCGGGCACGGTGCTCGCTTTCGCCCGCGCTTTGGGGGAGTTCGGCGCGACGCTTTTTCTTGCGGGAAATTACGTGGGCATCACGCGAACCATCCCCATTGCCATCTATTTCGAATGGATGAACGGAAACACCGATGTCGCCTTGTTCTGGACGGCGGTTATCATCGCATTCAGCTTCCTGGTGATATTGTTCATAAACCTTTGGAGCCGGCGAACTACGCGCTATCGTCTGCGCCAGCAGGAGGAGTAGGGAATGAGTCTTGAAGTTGACATCAAGAAGGACATGGGGTCGTTCAAGCTCGATGTGTCGTTTTGCGCGGGCGATGAGACGCTAGGGTTCCTCGGCGCATCGGGGTGCGGAAAATCGCTGACGCTGCGCTGCATCGCCGGTATCGAGAAACCCGACGAAGGGCGTATCGTTGTGAACGGAGCGACGTTTTTCGAGAAGGAGGCGGGGAAGCGCGCTCGCATCGATCTGTCGCCGCAGCAGCGCAAGACGGCGCTTCTCTTCCAGAGCTATATGCTCTTTCCCAATATGACCGTCGAGCAGAATGTGGCTGCCGGGATGGAGGCAAGCCTTTCCGATTCCGACAGGAAGCGCATTGTAGGCGAGCAGCTTAAGCGCTTTGGCCTCATCGGGATGGAAAAGCGCTTTCCCGCCCAGCTCTCGGGAGGCCAGCAGCAGCGCGTTGCCCTTGCTCGCATGCTTGCCGCCCGACCGGGGATCTTGATGCTTGACGAGCCGTTTTCGGCGCTCGATGCCCATCTGAAAAGCTCGCTCGAGCAAAACCTCATCGGCCTGTTCGAAGAGTACGAGGGGACCATTCTCTATGTAAGCCACGATATCGACGAGGCGTATCGGTTCTGCGATCGCATTGCCGTCGTGGACAATGGGCGTATATGCGAAATCGGGCCGAAGCATCGCGTGGTGCACCGTCCTGAGAGCCTTGCCGCGGTGAAACTGTCGGGATGCAAGAACACGACGCCCGCGCGTTACGTGGACGACCATACAGTTGAGCTGCCTGATTGGGGCATCAGGCTTGCGAGCGAAACCCTCGTGCCTCGCGACGTTCGCTGGTTCGGCGTGCGCGCGTTCTTCCTGAGGCGCGCCGAAAGGCCGGGGACGAACGTGTTCCGCGTGCGTGCGGACCGTGTGAGCGATTCACGCTTCGAACGCACGGTCATGCTCTCGTTTCTCGATGCGGCCGATAGCCTTCGCCTGAAGCACGATATGGCCGAAGAGGATGCGACCATGAAGTTCCTCAAGATTCATGTGCAGTGGAAGGTGGACAAGCTCGCGGTGCCTGAGGCGCAGCTGCCCCGAGAGGGCGACGAGCTTCTCGTAGAGATTCCCTCCGAAAGCATGTACCTGGTTTCGCGATGACCGTGCGGTAAGGCGGGCTCTTCGCTGCGCTATCCTTTATACTGTAGTGAGAATATAGAGGAGAGGGATTTCATGAAAGATTCTCACGGCAGGACCATCGATTATCTGCGCATCTCGCTTACGGATCGCTGCAATCTTCGGTGCATATATTGCATGCCTGAAGAGGGCGTTTCCGCACTTTCGCACAAGGATGTTCTTTCGCTTGAGGAAATAGAGCGACTTGTGTCCGTTGCGGCGGGCATCGGCATAAAGCGCCTACGCCTTACAGGGGGGGAGCCGCTGGTTCGCCTTGGCGTCGCCGATTTGATCCGCGGTTTGAATCGCATTCCTGGCATCGAAAGCATCGCGCTTACGACCAACGGCATTCTTTTGCCGAAGATGGCCGATGAACTTAAATCGGCAGGGCTTTCTCGCGTGAATATTTCGCTCGATACGCTCGACCCGGTTCAATACGCGGCCATCACGCGTCGCGATAAATTTGACGAAGCTATGGCCGGCATCGATGCGGCGCTTGAGGCGGGCTTCGACCCCGTGAAGCTGAATTCCGTGGTGGTGCGCTCGCTTGGCCAGGACGTGTTCGGGTTCGCGCGCATGTCGATCGACCGTCCGCTGCACGTGCGCTTCATCGAGTACATGCCCGTGGGCGAAAGCACCGGGTCATGCGGTTGCGGTTGGGGCAAGGAGGACGTCATTGCCAGCGAAGAGCTTTTCGGCATGATAAACGAACAGGCCATCGCATCCGGCCTTGGCGAGCTCAAGCCTGCCGGGAACCACAAGCCTACCGGCTGGGGCCCCGCGCGCTACTTCGAATTCGAAGGCGCAAAGGGCACGGTCGGATTCATCTCTCCGCTTTCGCGCCACTTCTGCAGCGAATGCAATCGTCTTCGTTTGACGGCGGATGGCAAGATTCGTCCGTGCCTTTTTTCCGATGAAGAGTTCGACGTGCGTGCTGCGTTGCGTTCGGGCAAGGGGGACAAGGCCGTGCGCGATGTGCTCTTGGCGGCGCTTGGCGCAAAACCCGACGAGCATCATGACAAAGTGGGAACCGAACGCAATATGAGCCAGATTGGCGGATAGGAGCACTGATGGCGGAACAACTGACCCATATCGATGAGCAGGGAGACGTGCGGATGGTGGACGTTTCCCAAAAGGCCGACACCGAACGCGTTGCGGTGGCCGAGGGCTTCATTGCCATGAAGCCCGAAACGCTCGAGCTTATCACGTCGGGGGCGGCGGCGAAGGGCGACGTGCTCGCATGCGCCCGCGTAGCGGGGGTGATGGCGGCGAAGAAGACGAGTGAGCTCATCCCTATGTGCCATCCGCTCAATATCACGAAGGCGAAAGTGTCATGCGAACCGGTGTGCGAAGGCCAGCGTGAGGATGGGCTAGTGGGCATTCACGTGACCACCACGTGCGGCGTGACCGGCAAGACCGGCATTGAGATGGAGGCGCTGACTGCTGCGAGCGTTGCGTGTCTGACCGTATATGACATGTGCAAAGCCGTCGATCGCGGTATGGAGATCATGGATGTGCGTCTGCTGAAGAAAGACGGCGGGAAAACGGGACTCTGGGAGCGCTCGCAGGGGCGCGAGTAAATCGCCCACTGCGCTATCGCCCCTCTTCGAGGGGCTATGCGCTTCGTTCTGCGTTTTCGGTTTTTTAAATAAAGGAAGAGCGAGAAACGCAAGCGATTTTCTCGCGCCCCTGCTCGCTTGGGTCTTTTGGTTGACCTGCGGGGCGGGGAAAACGCTTCGCTCTTCCCCTTTCTGGTCTGATCTTTATACGCAAAAGGAGCCCGATCGGGCTCCTTTTGCGTTGCATGCGGTCTCTTAGTGGCCGCCGCCTTGCTTCATGAGGGCGGCATGAGGGAGGACATCGGCGATGGCTTCCCAGTTTTCACGGGCGGCTTTTTCGCTGCCGGGGAAGTTGATGACCACGCTGCCTTCGCGCTCCATGCAGACTCCGCGGGAGAGCATGGCGCGCGGGGTGATGCGTATGCTGTGGGCGCGCATGGCCTCGGCGATGCCGGGCACGTTGCGCTTGCATACGTCAATGGTGGCTTCAGGGGTGACGTCGCGCGGGGAAAGGCCGCTGCCGCCGCAGGTCAGAACGAAGTCGGCATGCAGGTCTTCGATGGCGTGCAGAAGCGCTCCAGAGATGAACGGGCGCTCGTCCTCCACGACGACGTGTTCGAGGCATACCCAGCCGCGCTCGGCGATGAGCCCCTTGAGGGCGGCGCCCGCCGTATCGGTCTCGATAGTGCGCGTGTCGGAGCATGTGATGATGGCGAATGTGGGCGTGGGTTCGGTGTACTCGGAAGACATGGCGTTCCTTTCGTATCGATCGGCTCGGCGAGGAGGCGGCGGTGCGGCGGCTCCTCGCCGAGATTTTCTAATAGATTTGATGCGACGACGTTACACGATAGCCTCTTCGGGCACGTCAAGAAGGATGCATTCCACCAAGTCTCCTTCGCTCACGGGGTCGAGGCCTTCGGGGATGACGGCGATGCAGTTGCTGCGCTGAATGACGCCGAAAAGCCCTGAGCTCTGGTTTTTCGCGGGCGTGACTTCGAGCGCGCCTTCTTCGTTGCGCGCGATGGTGGCTCGCTCGAAGATGCGGCGCGGGTCTTTTTTCTTCTTGCCGCGGGTGATGCGGGCCTGTACATGAGGATGCTCGAGCGCGGAGTATCCCTGCATGGCGCGAAGCGCGGGGCGAATAATGAGCGAGAAGCCCATGTAAGCCGCTGCGGGGTTTCCGGGTAGGCCGAAGACCGGTGTGCCGTCGACGATGCCGAAGGTCTGTGCTTTGCCAGGGCGCATGTTGACGGTGGTCATGTAGAGGGTGCCTAGGCGCTCCACCACGGGTTTGATGAAATCGAAATCTCCGTTGGACGCGCCGCCGGTTGTCACCACGAAATCATGCGTCTTGCAGGCTTCCTTCACGGCGCTAGCCAGGGCGTCTTCGTCGTCGGGAACGATAGGAAGCATGTCGCATATCGCTCCCGCTGCATGCGCGCATGCAGCCATGGCGTAGCCGTTCGAATTGCGGATATGGCCGGGGCCTGGCTTTTCGGAGGGCTCGACGAGTTCGCTGCCGATGGGAATGACCGCAACGCGGGGGCGGCGATACACGCTCGCTTCAAGTGCCCCGCATCCTGCCAGAAAGCCGATGCCCGCGGGGTTGATAATCTCGCCGGCACGAACGACCACTTCGCCCTCTTTCGCCTCTTCGCCCGCTTCTCGGATGTTCGCGCGCGCCGCGGGCGTGGCGCAGAATCGGACGCGGCTTCCGGCTCTGCCGTCTCCGACCGCGTTCTCGACGATTTCGTATTTCACGACCGCGTCGGCATCGGCCGGGAGCGCGGCGCCCGTCATGATGCGCACGCACTGGCCCGCTTCAATGCGGCCTTCGTACGTGGCGCCTGCAGGCACCTCGGCAATAACGTCGAGCTCGATGGGCAGGCCGGTCTTGCTGTCGGGGAAATCGGCAAGGCGCACGGCGAATCCGTCCATGGCCGCATGCGCGAAGGGGCTGACGTCCATATCGCTCGTGATGTCTTCGGCGGCTACGCGGCCTGATGCCTCGATGAGGGGCACGGTTTCGGCGGGCATGCGGGTTGTGTGGGAGAGGACGAGGTCCTGCGCCTCTTCCAGGGAGATCATTCGGGGGATTTCGGTCATAGATGCTCCAATCGTTTCATATGGACTGTTTTGCGAAAAACGTAATGGTCGCTGCGTGATACGTCCTGCGGCATCGTTGCTTGGATGCGGTCGAGAGACTTGGGGTGGTCTAATAGGCGCTTTGCTCCTGTGTGTCCCAGGTGATGCATGCCCAGGATATGACGCGAAGGACATCGAGGCAGAGGATGCCCTCGGGAAGGCCTTTCTTGTCGGGCTTGCCAGCATCGGGGTTTTCGACGATGTGCTCGGCGAGCCATTGTGAAAGGCGATCTTTGGCGAGGGCCGCCTCTTCGGGGGAAAGTGGCGTGCCGCATCGGTCTATCATGCGAGAGAAATCGCAAAGCGCCTCTCCGTGGGAATCGAACGTGTCTTTGCGCGTGGAGTAGATATAGTCGACGCGAGGCTCGAAGCCTTTTTGAGCAAGGATTCCGAAAGCGTACAGGTAGTCCTTCGTGGACGATACGGGAACGCCGATGGCGGAAAGAATGCGGCTGTCTACGTAGGGAGCCGTTCCGGTGGTCATGGTGATGCAGCAGTGACGGCGTGCGATGCGCGTGAGCTTGTCGAGCGCTTCATCGAGGCGGGGAACCGCCATGGAGCGTGAAGCTATGGCAACGTCAACCATATTGTCCGCCAGGCCGAAATCGGACCAGTCGTCTTCCCAGCTCATTTTGATGGCGTCGATGCGCGCATCGTGCAAGCGTGCATTTTCGGAGAGTTTTTCCAGCATGCCGTCGCTGAAATCGGCGGCAAGAACGTTGTGTCCTTGCTCGGCAAGAAGGACGTCTATGGTTCCCGTGCCGCAGCCCATGTCGAAAACGGATTCGCCGGGCAGTATCCCGGCCCGTTCGATGAATTCTTCGGCGTAGGCGTTTTTGGCGTCTTTGTTGTCATAGCGGGCAGAGCGCTTGTTCCAGCCTTGGGCGTCCGTCGGTCTCGGGCGGGTTTGCTGGATGAGCTCCCATTCCTTTTCGAAATCGAGCATAGAGTGCCTTTCGCCGTGGGTATTATTCTCACATATGATAACGCGAAGGGCGGGATTCGGCGCGACCGCTTTTCGGGGTTTCCCCTTTTCGTGTGCCTTTATTTTTGCCTGTGGTTTGCGTGGTACAATTAAAAAGCTTGTAGGTATTTTTATGGCAGGTTTTTTCAGGAGGCCTGCAGCTCGAACGAAAGGGAAGGACCCTATGCAACCACGTGAAGAATTGACGCAGCTCATAGGCGCTGCCCTGGATGCGGCAATTGCATCCGGAAAGCTTCAGATGGAAAAAGCCCCCGAAATCACGCTCGAGCGACCCCGAGATGAGGGCCATGGCGACTGGGCATGCACGGCGGCGATGCGCTGCGCGAAAGAGGCCAAGCGCAACCCCCGTGAAATTGCACAGGATATCGTCGATGCCCTTCCCGAGAACACCTTGGTGAACAAGGTTGAGATCGCGGGCCCCGGTTTTATCAATTTCTATTTGAACAACAACGCGTTGCAGGATGTGGTTGCCAAGGTCCGTTCCGAAAAGGGCGATTACGGCCGCGGAACCGTGCCCGAGGGCAAACGCAAGATCAACATCGAGTACATCTCCGCAAACCCCACCGGCCCCATGCACGTAGGCCATGGCCGTTGGGCCGCGCTGGGTTCTGCTACGGCGAATCTGATGCGCCATGCGGGTTATGACGTGTTCGAGGAGTTTTACATCAACGACCACGGCGTTCAGATGGACAAATTCGGTCTGTCCATCGCGGCGCGCTACCTTCAGCAGCTCGGCCATGAAGACGCTGTGGTTCCCGAGGGCGGCTACAACGGCCTGTACGTTAACGACATCGCCAAGGAAATCATCGACCGCGATGGCAACAAGTGGGAAAACGCCGACGAACACGAGCGCATGGTGGAGTTCCGCGAGTACGGCTACGCTTACATCATGAAGATGTTCCGCGATATCACCGACCGCTTCGGCAATCACTTCGAGCGTTGGCAGTCGGAGCGCGAGATGTACGTGTCCTCCGACGAGTTCAGCGGCCAGAGCCCCTTCGATTTCTGCCTGGGCAAGCTGCGCGACAAAGGCGATATTTACGACGCCGAAGGTGCGGTGTGGTTCCGTTCCTCCAAGTATGGCGACGAGAAAGACCGCGTTGTGCGCAAGGCCGATGGCGACTATACGTACTTCGCTTCCGACGTGGCATATCATTATTGGAAGAAGCTGCGCGGGTTCGACCATCTGATTGATATCTGGGGCGCCGACCATCATGGCTACATCGCCCGTGTGGCGGCTGTTTTGTCCGCGATGGGCTATCCCGGCGCGCTTGAGGTCATGCTCGGCCAGCTGGTCAACCTGTTCCGCGACGGCAAACCTGTCCGCATGTCCAAGCGTACCGGCGAGATGATCACCTTCGAAGAACTGATCGACGAAGTTGGCATCGATGCGACGCGTTATTACATGCTGAGCCGTTCCAGCGAGCAGCCGATCGATTTCGATATCGACGTTGCGAAGAAGCAGGATGCTTCCAATCCGGTTTACTATGACCAGTATGCGCATGCTCGCATCTGCAAGCTGCTGCGCGACGCTTCCGGCCATACGGGCGAAGACAACCTGGACATGGACGCCGTTGCCGCCGAGTGCATTCCGGCGGATGTCGATCTGAGCGTGCTCACCGATCCGTCCGAGTTCGCCCTTATGCGCAAGATGAGCGAGTTCGGAGACCTGATCGCCCTGGCCGCCCGCGACCGCGCTCCGTTCCGCCTGACGCATTACGCACAGGATTTGGCAAGCTTGTTCCATCAGTTCTATACGAATTGCCCGGTGCTCAAGGTTGAGGACGAGAACCTCAAGAACGCGCGTTTGGCTTTGTGCGACGCTACGCGTATTGTCATGTCCACCACGTTGGGCATTTTGGGCATCTCTTCGCCGCAGCGCATGTAGCACTCGTTCGACGTGCGTTTTTCGAAAAGATAGCATTGTGCCGGGCTCCGATATGTCGGAGCCCGGTTTTTTATCGCGAAGGGGATGGACATGAAGCTGGTGCAGCTCGATAAAGAAAACTTCGACGAGTTGGTGACGAATGCCGACAAGCCCGTGGTCGTTGAGTTCTTCAGCCCTGGGTGCGGTCCGTGCAATGCGCTTGCGATGGTGCTTGAGGAGATGGCCGCCGCTCACCCGGAGGTGAGCTTCGTCGCCATGGATACCGTTCGGTTCCCCGATGTTGCCTGGGCATTCGACGTCATGGCTGCCCCGACCACGGTGAAATTCGCCGACGGGCGAATGGTTGGCTCGGTTGCGGGCTATGTTTCTCGCGAGCGCATGGAAGAGTTTCTGTTCGAATAATGTTCGGGCTGGGTCTTTCAAACCCTATTCTTTGTTCTCGGCAACGTCCAATACGATATCGATCATGTCCTGGCGGTCGCGCACGCCGAGTTTCGTGTAGATGTGGGCTACATGGGATTTCACGGTGTTTTCCGCCAAAACGAGCTCTTCTTGGATGTAGGTGCGCGTGCGGCCTTGTGCCAAAAGCACGAGGATTTCGCTTTCGCGCGGCGAGAGCTTATAAGCCTTGGACACTTCGGCGCAGCGTTTTTCCAGCGCGTCCGTCACATTTGCTGCAGAGGGAGAGGGTTCGTCTTCGCTCTCGTTTTCGCGTTTGTTCCAGCTGTAATGCATCGAGGCCATGGCGAGCACATAGATGATGACGATGACGATAAGGTTTTCCACGGCGTCTGCGTTGCCGAGGAAAAGCACCCATGCGATAGATCCTGCGGCGTACAGCGACGCACCTATGCCGATGACCCGATACGAAGGCGTCGGCGAGATATCTAGCAGAATGGAGACGATGGCCCAGAACATGAGATGGGAAAACGAGTCGTTGAGCCTCATCAGGGTGTCGAGCAGTGCGGGGTCGGCATGCGAGTCTCCCGCAAGAATCATCGACACGGAAAGCGTGATGATGATGGTCACGAAAGACGGCTGAAAGCGCAGACGTAACGGCCAATTCGCCGTGCGTCCGAGGGCGACGTATGAAAAGACGGCGAGAGCTGCGGCATAACCGAGCCAAAGCCACGAATTCGATGTCATGGAGGGTTCCCCGACGGCATCCATGTGCCCTTCTCCCCAAAGGCCCACGAAGCTCAGGCTTCGCACGGTCGCAAGCAGTAGGGAGGCCGCCGCTATGAGGATGAGTGCGTTGCTCGTTTCGTTTCGCCCTTCGGCCTCGGAAGGGGTGCGCGGTCGTGAGGGGATTCCAAATACCGTACGGCCGCCGCTTTTTTCGCTGCTTCGTTGCTTAAGCGCGGCGTGGCGGGCGCATTGAAAAAGCGCGGCGGACAGAATAGGCATCAAGACGACGGTTGATACCTGCAGTTCGGCATGCGGAGAATGCTCTACGAATGCGACGAGCGCAGGTTCGACGACGAGGGAGAACGTCAAGCAGACAATGGTGCAGAAATAGGTTTGCGTTCGTGCGAGAAGCAGGACGAATCGGGCGGTGAGCCAGAAATATCCTATTCCGAAAAGCAAGAGTCCGCCGATGGAGAGGATGACGGGGGAGAAGACGCTTTGGCTCGAGGCGATGGCGAAACACGCCGTTCCCATGCAGGCGAGAAGCGCCACGGCGGGCCACAAGGATGCGTCCACCTCGCGCGTTTTTCTTGGCAGGATCGTGAAAATCACGCTCATGATGAGGATGCCCGCAAGAAAGAACGCGCGCGGGTTCACGGGAATTCCCAGGCTCGCGAGAGCGTCCGTAAAGCCAGGCGTATGTCCTGCGAGCGTGCACCACGTCAGGTTCACGGTAAGGCCGACAGCGGCGAAAAGCGCGCAAAGGCCGGCATCCTTGAAAGATGCGAGCATTTCCCCTCCCCTGGTTTGTACAACGAGGTCCGAAGACGTACCTCTTCGATGCGAGCCGTTTTCGATATGTTCAACATTGTCCGTTAAAACGGCGCAGCTGTCTATCGCGAACGTTCGAGCAAAGGTCCCAGGGGGTGTTTTTCTCACATCAACCAAAACGGGCTATGCCTTTTACCAGGCATTTAGCGCGGATGTGTTGATGCGCGCGCGTATAGCGCAGCGGTATTGTCCTGTGCGTAAGGCGGGCTTTGGAAAGCCCGGAGGGGCGACGGCGGGTTCGTTTTCGACAGGGCGAAGCGGGCCAGCCGTCGCGAAAAGAGAAGGGGGAATGATGAAGAAGGTGACGAAGCGTGGCGCCATGGTGACAGGCATCGCGGCAGTGCTCGCAGCGTCGGCTCTCATAGTGCCTGCTTTTGCTGCTGACTCGGCTTCCACTGCGGACGAGATCGTCCGAGGCGGAGAGCCGGACGGCGACGTTCAGTATCCTGGCAAGGAATACATCGTCGAAAACTACGAGAAGTGGGACCAGATCGCTGAGGACTACGCGCCTGAAGTTCGCCAGCTTCCCAACGGCAAACTGGTGCAGCGTACGCCGAGCGAGTACGAGTGCCCGAACTGGATGCAGCAAAGCTGGACCATTTCGTACAACACGTACTATCTCGACGCCGACAAGAAGGGGTGCAACTCCTGCCATGCCGACCTCAACGAGATGATTATGGGCATGGAATACCGCCATGCAGTGCTTCCTAACAAAGATCTCGAAACGTACAGCGATGTCGAACAGTGCATCACCTGCCATCGCGACAACGGCGATGAGTTTGGCCGCTTGATACACGGCATCCATTTCAACAGCCGCAATACCGAGAAGTTCTCCGAAGGTCTCAACGGCACATGCGATTCCTGCCACAGCGCTACGGGCAACGGCGAGGGCCTTCAGCTGTGGGAGAACGTGAAGTACGAGGCGCTCGGCGATAGCATCACGACAGTCGAAAACGTCGAGGGAACGTTCAATTTCACGCAGGACAAGGTTCAGAGCATGGACGAGCTCTACAGCTACGACTTCGTTCACGGCTACTACGACCACATGCGCTATGCCTGCAGCGAGGCGGCTCTTGATCTTGAGCTTCCGCAGAGCATGATGGACGAATGGGAAATCACCATCGAGGGCAATGTGCCCAATCCCTACACCGCAAAGCTCGTTGACCTGATCAAAGAGGCCGAAGAGGCCGGCGTCGTGGTGACCAAGCCTTCCAAGATGGTCTGCGAGCTCAACCCCACCGGTGGCGGCGGCATCGGCCAGACTGAAATCACGGGCATTCCTGTAAGCTGGCTTATCGAGCGTGCGGGCGGCATGACCGAGGGGACGAATTCTGTCCGCTGCGTGCGTGCCGACGGCTCCTCCAAGAGCGGTATTGACGTCGCCAAGCTCGAAGACAACTATCTGGTCTACAAAATGGGCGGCGAATACCTCGATGCCCGTCGTGGCTTCCCCTGCACCAACTGGGTTGAAGGCTATGACGCGCAGATTTTCAGCAAGCAGCTTTCCGGCTACATGGTTTCTTCCGACGTCATGGACGAGCGAGTATGCGGTCAGGTGAACCAGGAGGATGCGCATGTGAACCGCCCGAACGCAACGATCTGCGGAACTCCCGAGGGCGTCATTATCGAGACGGGCAAGCCCTATACCTTCCAGGGTTACGTGGACGCGTTCGACCATAAGGTCAAAAGCATCGAATTCTCCATGGACCACGGCGAAACGTGGACAACCTACGACCTCGGGGACACCGATGTGAATCGTTGGATCTGGTGGACGTTCGAGTGGACCCCGCCCGAGCATGGCGCATATTGCCTGAGCGTGCGCGCCACCACTGAAGAGGGCGAAGTGAGCTATCGCGAGCACGAGGTCATGGTGAACGCGAAAGACGAGCTGCCGGCGGAAGACAAGGTCATCAAGGCTGGCGGCCCCGATTCCGATCTGCCCTTGATGTTCTCGACCGGCCTTGAGAACGAAGCATAGAGCGAAGGAGCGTTTTCTTATGAACAAGAAGAAAGCAATGGCTGCAGGAGCGGCTGGTGGCGCCCTTCTGCTGGGAATGACCGGCGTTGCCGTGGCGGCGGGCGGTCCTGCGATCCTGGACGGTTCGGATGCCCCCGAGGGCGCGACGCACGAAAACAACGGGTATCAGATTGATTCCCATACGTTGATGCTCGAGGAGAGCGACTACACCAAGATTGCCAACAAGGAGGGCGCGTTCTTCTTCAACCAGGACGGCGTGACCCCCAACGATGAGTTGTTCAACGTGTTCGGCACCGCCATCACCTCGATGTGCTCCAAGCCTGCCAATGAGCTTGTGGTGGGCGAGCCCGCCGAAGGCGTCGCGACGTACTACATCAACATCGGCGGCAACATCAAGGAAAACTTCTCCGTGAACCTTGAGGATATGGAAGAGGAATCCGAAGAGCAGACCATGGTGTGCTCGTGCGCGACGGGTGCTCCGTTCGGTCAGGCCGCCGTGGTGGGCGTTCCTCTTGCAGCCGTGGTCGATATGGCCGATTTGGAAGACGGCGTGAACACCGTGACCGCGTACGGAGCCGACGGCTTCGGCCAGGCGCTGCCCCTGCAGTACTGCCTCGATCGCGATGCGCTTCTGGTCTATGAGGTCAACGGCGAGAAGCTCAAGAGCGAGACGGGTCCCTCCGCTCAGCTGTGGATGCCCGAAACCGTTGCCCGCTACTTCACGCGCAACGTGGTGGATATCAAGCTGACCGCCGAGGAGCAGGTTCCCGACGTGCAATCCGTCGATCCGACGTATCGTAACAAGATCGAGATTATGAACAGCGCCGACGGTTGCGTGTTCTTCGCCGGCAGCTCCATTACGTTCGAGGGCGTGGCGGACGATCTGGGCAGCCCCATCGAGGCGATCGAATTCTCCTTCGACGGCGGCGAAACCTGGACCGAGTGCCCCACCGAAGGCGCTACCGCCGACAAATGGGTGAACTGGCAGTTCGAGACTTCGTTCGAAGAAGCAGGCGAGTATCAGCTCACCGTTCGCGCTCGCACGGCTGACGGAGTGGTCTCTCCGCTCGAAGCGAGCCTTTCGTTCGAGGTTCTGTAACCTTTCGGGCGGTTCTTGCCGAAGCTGGGCATGCTGAAGACGAAATCGCGGCTCTGCTCTTGATTTGTCTTCGCATATTCTCGTACGCCCGCGCAGGCGACGCCCCCTCCTTTTCGTCGCCAAGAGCGCTTGCGGCCCCTTTTGCTATCCGTGCGAAAGGGGCCGTTTGTCGTTCGCGGACGGTTACGCTTGCTCCACGACGTCATAAAGGCTTCGTCGATCGCTTACTCCGAGCTTGCGATAGATGTTGCTCACATGATGCTTTGCGGTTCCTTGCGCGATGACCAGTTCGTCGCATACGTCCTGCACAGTGCGCCCGCGTACGAGCAGGCCGAGCACTTCGGCTTCGCGCGATGTCAGTCCTGCGGATTTTGCTATGGCGTCGCAACGCTGCGAGAGCGTGGGTTTTTCGTCATCGAGCGACGCACGCGGGGTTTCGTAGCATTGCTGCAGGTCGGTTTGCGTGAACAGAAGCGTTCCCGCAATGGCGAGCGCGCCCAAGCACAGTGCGGCAAGGGTGACAAACGAGGAGTCCCAGGTCATGTTCGGCATCATGGCCGCTCCGATAACCGACCCGAGAAGCGTTCCGCTGCGCGACACGAATACGGCGGTTCCAAAAATGCGCGTAGTGGGGATTTTGCACCGAAATGCCAGGTCGGTCGATGCGAGCATCAGAAACATGTCGAGGCAATAGATGCCCATGGCAATGAGACCGTTGCCTATGAAGGCGAACGACGGCGGCAACGCTATGAGGGCCATCAGCCCTGCCGCTATGGCGGGTATGACGGGACGATAGAGCGCGGTAATTTCAGACGGCGGCGCGCTGAGGGTGAGATTGAGGGCGAACGCCCCTATGGCGATGCCAGCCACGAACATAGTTATGCCCATGAAGTTTCCCGAAGAAGCGTTTGCGGCGACGTGAGGAACGATGTTTTGGCTGATTCCCCACACCATGCTGAGAACCAGCATGAACGCGATGGCTTTTATGGAGGAGACCCTGTTGATTGTATGATGCGAAAGTCCTTGCATTCTTTTAGGCTCGCTTTCGCACGAATGAAGAATAACCGCCGAAAGCAAAGGGAAGGTGCAGACCAGAAGACCTGCGAACGGATGGGGGAGGGCGAAGACGCCGAAGAAGAGCAGGAATGCGAATGCATAAGAGAGGTAGAGATGCCTTCCGACCCGCCCCGTTGCAAGCGTTCCCCAGAGTTTTCCCCACATCATGAGAAGCGATGCATTGCCGAAGGATATGCTTGTGAGCGAGAAGACCAGGCGACAACCTCAAGGCTTGGGTCGCTGAGGTACGGTGCGAACATCAAGACGAGCGTGCCGAAGGCCATGGAGAAAGACGACCCCATGAGGTCGAACGGTCGCTTGGGACGCAAAGCGCTTTTCTCGCTTGCCGCCATGACGACAAGGTAGCCAAGCGTCGTGCACGCTATGGCGAGGGTCTTTAAGGGGATGCTTGAATAAGGCGTGTCGGCGATGATGGCATCCGAGCAGAAGGCGGCCATTTGCCAAGCCTGCCAAAACCCGAGTCCGATCAGATGATGCCGAGCCAAGCTGCTCGTGTGCGCTGCAGGCTGCCCCATGGTTCCCCCTCCCTGGAGCGTTTGCTTTCACGCAGAAGGGGGCGAACCGATCGGTTGCCCCCTTCGCTTGTCTGCAGACGAGAATGCCCGTTGTCTATGTTGACGTTAGCTGCGTGAAGCTTCGTTCAGAACGCGACCCAGCGTTTCTACGAAAGCGTCCGCGTGCGACTTCTCGCAAATCAGGGGCGGAAGCAGTCGCAGCGTGCGCGGGCCCGTTGCGTTGAGGACGAACCCTTCGTCAAGCATGGCGGCAACGATATCGTGCGCGTCGGGCATGCCTTCTGCAAGGTCGCATCCGATCATGAGGCCTTCGCCGCGTACCTCGATTATCTGGTCGAGCGCAGAAAGGGCGTCGGACAGATGCGTACCCGCTTCTTTGACCTTTTCGCGATAGCCGCCCTCGTCGAGCTCGGAAAGGACGGCATGGGCGGCGGCGCAGGCAAGGGGGCTGCCGCCGAAGGTGGTGCCGTGGTCTCCCGGGCGGTACACGTCCGCGATTTCCGCCCGAGCGGCGCAGGCGCCCATGGGCACGCCGCCTGCAATGCCTTTCGCCATGGTGAAGATGTCGGGAACAATGCCGAAAAGCTGGAAGGCGAAGGGTGTTCCGCAACGGAAGACGCCCGTCTGCACTTCGTCGCAGATCATGAGCGCGTCGTTTTCGAGGGTGAGGCGCCTGACGGCCTGCATGAACGATTTCGTCATAGGATGCACTCCGCTTTCGCCCTGGATGGGCTCGAGCATGACCGCGCAAATTTCTGCGCCATGTTCGGCGAAGATGCGCTCGAGTTCGGCTTCGTCGTTCGGGGTGCAGGGGAGAAAACCGCCGGGCAGGGGCTGGAAGTCGTTCTGGAGGCGATCCTGCATGGTTGCAGCCACCGTTTCAAGCGTGCGTCCGTGGAAACTTCCCCTGAGGCAGACGATGGTGTTGGCGCTTTTGCCTGCGCGCTTCTGGCGAAGACGGGCGAGCTTCATGGCGCATTCGTTGGCTTCGGCGCCGGAATTGGCGAAAAACGTTTTCCAGGCGATTGTTCCCTTCGAAGTGGATTCGTCGGCAGATTCTGCGACGTCGGCGCGTTCGTTGGCGAGCTTGTTGATGAGCTCGGCTACTTCGGCGCGATGCTCTACGTAGAAGTAGTTGGAAACATGCAGGAGCTTTCCGGCTTGTTCTTGCAGCGTTTTCGTGAGCACGGGATGGTTATGGCCAAGGCTGCATACGGCAATGCCTGCAAGGAAATCGAGATAGGTTTTGCCGGTGGAATCGGTAAGTTCCATGCCCGAACCTTGCACGAATTCGACGTTGTTGCGAGCAAAGGTGGACATGATATAGCGGTTTTCGAGCTCTTCTACATGGGCGAGCGACTGGGATGGCGCATTCATGGGTTCTCTCCGTTCTCGAGGGTTTGCCACACCCGACGGTGCGGGTGGAAGGTCGGTGGTTGCAAACGCGGGCGTATAAATTGGCCGCATTGCCCAAGCTTCGTGCGCGGTCTTCGCTAGGGAATGCACGCAAGCAGTTCAAGGCCGGTGTTTTCGGGCAGGCCGCACACGATGTTGGCGCATTGGACCGCCTGAGCCGAAGCTCCTTTTCCGAGGTTGTCGATGGCGCACATGCACACGGCGATCTGCTCTTCCTCATTGACCGACACGTTGACGTGCGCGTGGGCCGTTCCTTCGACCGACGCGGTTTTAGGCCATATGCCTTCGGGGAGCACGGAGACCAACGTTTCGTCGGCGTAGTGCTTTTCGTAGAGCGCGTGAAGCTCGTGGGTCGTGGTTTTTTCCGCAAGGGGAACATAGACCGTGGAAAGAAGCCCGCGGCGAAGCGGGGCGAGGTGCGGCGTGAAAATGACGCGTGCCAGCTCTTTTTCATCAAGACGCGGATGAAGGCGGGCGTAGGCCTGGGCTATTTCGGGCGCGTGACGATGATGGGGGAGTCCATACGCTTCGACATTTTCGTCTGCGGAGCAGAAGTGGGTCTTTGCCGTAGCTTTGCGTCCAGCCCCGGTGACGCCGGATATGGCATCGATGACCACGGTGGACGTTTCCTGCGCAAGCCCTGCGTGCATGGCGGGTGCGGCAGCGAGGATGGACGCCGTGACGTAGCAGCCGGCGCACCCTACGACAACGGCGTTTCCTCGGGCGTGCTCTTCGGCAAGGCGGGCAAGCTCTGCGTGCATGGTTTCGGGTTGGCCGTATACGGCGCGCTCGAGGAGTTCCGGCGCGGTATGGGGGGTTTTGTAGACGCTCTCGTAACGGCTTTCGTCAGAGAAGCGGAAGTCTGCGGAAAGGTCTACAACGGAAACGCCCGCTTCAACGAGGCGTTGTGCATGCTGCATGCCGGCGGTGTGGGGGACGGCGGTGAACACTATGTCGCAGGAAAGCAACGATTCGTCATTGTGGGGGACGAGCGTCGTCTTGGGATAGGCGTGCTCAAGCGCCGGGTAAAGCGCGCCTATTTCGGCTCCTGCTTCGGCCCCTGCCGTAAGGGCGACCGCCTCGAAGACGGGATGCTGTGCGACCAGCCTGGCAAGCTCCGCCCCTGCGAATCCTGTTGCACCGACGATTCCTACGCGTATGGTGTCCATTGCGACCTCCAAGCTCGGTATATTCGTAACTATGCATTCTATCGCATTAAAATGCATAGTTATATAGTGCAACGGTGTAACGAACGTATTAAAAAAGGTCTTGTTTGCGCGGTTTTAATCGGCTGTTTGGCGAAGTTCTTTTTTGATGGGATCCTTTCATGGCGCGCTGGCAGACCGCGCTTTCGAATCTTTGCGTTCGATTCTATGCGCCGCTCATGTGGTCGATTATCTCCTGCCGGGAATGCAGGTCGGTCTTGGCGTAAACGTGTTTGATGTGCGCGCGCACGGTCGCAGGGGTGATGCAGAGCTCTTCGGTAATTGCCTGCTGCGTCTTTCCTAAAGCGTAGAGCGCCACTACTTCCGCTTCGCGGTCGGGCAGGCCGAATTCTTTCTGGAGCTTTTCCGCATCGTGCAAAATCAGCTCCTTGCGCATGGAGGCGCTGCTCATCTGCTCGCCTTTCAATCGAAGCAGCTTTTCGAGGCCGCTGGGTGCTTTCTTTTGCGGCGCCCGCGTCGCTGTAGGCGGTTTTCAAAAGCCTCATGAAAACGAATTGGGTCGATGCCAGAATGAGCGCACCTGTCAATGCGGTCAGCACCATGGGGTCGGCCAGAATCGGATTTGAGAAATATCCGACGATGATTTGCGCGAACGCGCGCGGCACGAGGTAGGCGAGCCAGCCTGCCATGCCGTAGAAGAAGGGGTCTTTGGTTCCGTAGTGCGAAAAGGCTACGATCAAGTACCATACCAGACCGGTCATGACGGCGCTGAGGGTCGTGGAGAGAATCGCTCCGATCGAAAGGCGCTCGGGGAACGCCACGTAGAACAGAAGCGCTGTGATGCCGAGTCCTTGCGTGAGAATCCAAATGCCGGTGGTCATCATGGAGCGTGGTCGCAATGCGGCGCCGATGATGATGCCGACGGTGACGGCGGTGGTCACGGCCACATATCCAACTCCTGGCAGCGGTGCTCCGCCTTCGACGGATCGGAAGGGCGACCCTTCGATGACGCCCATGGCCAGCGAAAGTGCGACGAGGCTGACCGTCATGGTAAGAAAAAGCCGTGGGGTGTCTGTTTTGGCGCTTTCGAAGCCGAAATAGCCGGTATTGGGGGCTTCGGAAAGGTGCGCAAAAGGATTGCGTTTATGTATGTAGAGAGCCAAGGGGGCTTGCAGAATCGCAAGCGCTCCATGCGTCGGCGGGTGGTACGAGGACGAATGCATACACGATAGGCTGCGCAACGCTGAGCGCACCGAACACCACGAAGACGGCGGTGATAGACGAGGCGGCTTGCACGTGGCGCAGCCATGCGAGGATGGATATCCAGCTGGAAAGGGCGGCTACGGCCAAAAGGCCGGTAGACGTCACAGGCGCACTGGCCCCGTCGATGGCAATGAATCCAAGCGCCATGACGGAGGCGCTTTGCGCGATGATGGAGATGAAGAAGGCCGCATCGACGGTTTTTTCGGAAAGCGGGCCGCGCGCTCTATACAACATCCCCATGGCAACGAGTGCGGGGGTGGCGGCGATGCAGGTTCCCAGTCCGCTGCGCAACGCCCCGGGTCCGTTCGACAGACCGCTGAATCCCGCCACCATCATTGCGGTGTGGGAGAGGGCGAGGCCTGCGATGACGGGAATGAGCACGACGTAGGTTTTCAGCGAACGAAGCCGCAAAAGCGAAGCGTGCATGGCATGCCCCCTTCGAACATGGTTGCTTTCAGCGGTATGACAGTATATCGGTTGATGTCTTGCTTCTGTTGGATGGACGGCCGCATCAAGGACGTCCTTTGCCCCTATTTTTCCAAAACCCCAGTACGGAAGCATACCCTCCTAGGGGTAAAGCGGAATTTTCCCGTAAAGAGGGCATGCGCACGTGGTCGCGCTTTGGCAATAATGCACTCGCGTCGTGCGATCGGCCGGCATGTTCCGAAGGTCGCAAAGAGACGCTTCCAGGACAGCCGATAACGCAAGAGGGGGACAGACGTATGCTGGATAGTGCGCTTACGAGGCGCTCGTTTCTCGCAACAGGTGTTGCGGTTGTCGGGGGCGTAGGCGTTGGCGGGTTGCGCGACGAGGCTTTCGCATGGGGCGAAGACCACGTTGTGGAATACGCCGCGACAATCTGCGACGGATGCGGAAACAAATGCGGCATGGGGGCATGGATGCAGGATGGCGAGCTATGCGCTTCATGGGTCTTGAAGGCCATCCGTTCGCTCGCGGTCATCTGTGCGTGCGCGGTTTGGGATACACCGCGTCTGCATATTCCGAAGACCGCTTGACTACGCCGCTCAAAACGACGGCCAGGGCAATTTCGTTGCCGTGTCGTGGGACGAGGCCATTGCCGATATTGCATCGCGGATCAAAGAGACCGACCCTGCACGTGTTGCGCTGTTTCAAGACGCCCGTGCGACCGACCAGTATTACGCGCAGCGTTTCATGAATGCGCTGGGTTCGGCGAATTACTACACCGACACCGTATTGACCGATATGGATATCCTCACGGGCATAACCAATATTTTGGGTGTGTATCCTGCGCCGCATGCCGAAGGATCGAAGTACATCGTGCTTTTGGACAAGAGCTACTACGAGGGCGTTCGTCCGGTCGAGACCGAAGAGGTCATCCATGTGCGCGAAAACGGGGGCAAAGTAGTGGCGGTTGATCCTCGTCTGCCGAGCGTCGGAACGCTGGCTGACGAATGGGTATGCATTCGTCCTGGTTATGAGTTGGCGTTTCTGCTGGGCGTCATGGGGCATTTGTTGAACAACGACCTCTACGACAAGGCCTTCGTCGAAGCCAACGGCAATGGGTTCGACGACTTCGCCAAGAGCGTGCGCGGCTACGATGCGGCATGGGCAAGCGAGAAGACGGGCGTTCCAGAGGCTAAAATCGTCGAAATCGCCGAAGACTTGGCGGCTGCGGCTCCTCATTGCTATGTGGATATGCAGTGGGCCGGCACGGTGGGCAGCGGCTATCGCAACAGCGCCGAAACCGTACGCTGCATACTCTTGCTCAATGCATTGCTTGGCAACTTCAACCAGGAGGGTGGCTGGGTGTTCCCCCTCAGTCCGTGGGTCGACGACAGCGCGTTCGATCCTTCGGTGTTTAAGCCGGTGGGCTATCCTCAGAACTATGCGATCGGCGCGGGCATGCATCCGCTTGCCTATATGTATGCAAACGACTGCCAGGCCGCTTTGACCGCCGCTGCAGAAGGCGCGTTGGATGTGGCGCTGTTCTTCGGCAGCAACCCGCTCGCCGATTACCCGCAGGCGGCGATGACTGCCGAGGACGCGGCGAGCATCGGTTTCAAAGTGGTTGTGGACTGTTTCATGACCGAAACTGCCAAGGTGGCCGATTACGTACTGCCTGACGTGAGCTATCTCGAACGTCGCGGCATTGTGGGAACGGCTACTGCGCCGATGACCGTGGCTACGCTGCGCAACCCCGTGATCGAGCAGGTGCATCCTGAAACCAAGCCGACGTATCAGATCGTCGTCGACTTGGCCGAGGCATGCGGCCTGGGCGAGTACTTCGCCTTTACGCTCGACAAGCTTAATGAGACCTACTGTGCGGCGTATGGCGTTTCCTACGATACCTTGAAATCCGACGGCTTGGCGCCGATTCCTGGCTGCGAGCTCGAGTTCGGCAGCGTGCCTATGTTCACCACGAAATCGGGCAAGATCGAGTTCTCCTGCGAAGCTTACGCTGTGGGCGAGATGAAAGCTGTGCCCACGTGGATTGAGCCCGCCGTGACGCCTGCCGACGGATCGCTGCGCCTGATCACAGGCGATCAGATTTTTCAGAGCAAGACTTACACCACGGCAAGCGACAAGCTTACCCAGCTTGCGAAGGACTACGAGGCCGACCGCGTATGGATTTCCTCCGCCCGTGCCGCCGAGCTCGGTATTGCCGACGGCGATGTGGTCGAACTGTCCAACGACAACGGATCTGTGCAGGTGAAGGCTCGCGTGACCGGGCGCATCCACCCCGATGCGGTCTATCTGCCGCCGCATTACGGCTGCGCTTCGGAAGAAATCCGCGTGGCGTTTGGGTTCGGGGCGTCGCATAAGGCGCTTGTGACGCGCCAGGCCGAGCCCGAATCGGGCGCCGGAATGCTGCAGGAAGTCCTCGTGAACGTGAAGAAGGTAGGTGCCTAATGGCTCGTTACGGAATGCTCATCGACACGACGAAGTGCATTGGATGCTGCGCATGCCGTGTCGCATGCCAGAATCAGAATCACTTGCCCGCCGATGTCTCTCTGATTGATTTCCACGAATTCGAGCGCGGTTTTCATCCGTGCGTGCGCGTGGAAACCGTGCCTACCCAGTGTATGCACTGCGAAGACGCGCCGTGTCAGTCGGTATGCCCGACGGCGGCTACCTACACCGATCCCGACGGCATCGTGCGCATCGACCCTGAAAAGTGCATCGGCTGCAAGTACTGCATGGCCGCCTGCCCGTATCAGGCTCGCGTGGTGGACCATCGAACGGGAGTGTTTGACAAGTGCCGTTTCTGCACGTTGTACGCGCCGCTTGAAGAAGGCATGTCCACGTGCCTGACGGCGTGCCCTGCCGGCGTGCGTCTTTTCGGCGATTTGGATGATCCTGAGTCCGAGATTTCCAGGCGTATCGTCGAAACCAACGCCCAGCCTATTGCTGGCGATCTGACCAAATCCAAAATCTACTACGTGAGGTGATGAAGGATGTCTATCGAACCTGTATGGGGTGCGCCCATTGTGTGGTACCTGTTTCTTGCAGGACTAGGTGCGGGTGCTTACATCACGTCGGCGTTCTTGCGTTGGCGTCACCCGGAGGCGCACGGTATGCGTCGCGCAGGCCATGTCATCGCGCCTATCGTGGTTGCAATTGGTCTGATGCTCTTGATGGTGGACGCCGAGGCCGGTTTGCATAACCCTCTTCGCTTCGCGCTCTTGCTGGGCAATTTCGGCTCGGTCATGACATGGGGCGTCGTGTTCTTGAGCGTGTTCATGGTGATCGCGTTGGTGACAGCGGCGCTTGATTTCCTGAAGAGGAAGGTGCCCGGCTGGCTCGAGTTAGCAGGTGGCATTATGGCCTTGTGCGTCGCCGCTTATACCGGCGCTCTTTTGGGCGTGTGCCAGACGTATCCTCTGTGGAACAATGCGCTGTTGCCCGTGCTTTTCACGGTGTCGGCGCTTTCGGCGGGTGCCGCCTCTGTCCTGCTGGTTGCCGTGGTTCGTCATGCCGACGAGTTCAACAAGGCGGGAGTGCTGAAGAAATTCCATTTCTGCTTGCCGATTATCGAAATGCTGCTGGTTGCTTCGCTGTGCTTTATAACGGCGTTCGACTCCACTGCCGGCTTCGAGTCGGTCATGAGCCTGGTTGCGGGCGAGTGGGCCGTCTGGTTCTGGCTGGGTCTGGTGTTCGTGGGCTTGATTCTTCCTACGGTGCTTGAGACCTGGCTGCTCTTCTTCTCTTCGAAGGAGTTCGAGGAGAGCCGCAAGGCGCACTGGATCAGCTTCGCGTCCGATGCCGGCGTGCTCATCGGTGGCTTCATGCTGCGTTATTTGGTGGTGATGGCCGCTGTGCCGCTGACTTTTGTAATGTAGCGGGTCGAGCGGCAGCCTGTCGGGAAAAACAGGATTGACGCTTCGGCGCTGAAGAGACCGGGTTTGAACTCCCGGTCTCTTTGCATATGCTCGTCGGTTTGACGGGGTCGGGTTTGCGTCTGTGCGCGCCTCGTGCTTTCCGAGGGTTTCGCGCTCCTTCGGGGCATATCGGAGGCGTGGCCGAGAACCATTGCCACGCGTTTACGGTTTCTAAAAGAAACCGCATGTCATATGCGGAAAATGCACACATTTTTTCGTTAATTTTTATTGACGGGACGTTGGGTCATTTTTATACTGAAAAAGTTCGCTTTCAAAAGCCCCGTACTTGCTGCGCAAAAACAGGGCACAGCGCTTAAGGAAGTCCAGATCCGGTGGCGTTGGTTTGGCGTAGGAACCCGAACAGTCTTGTTGCCAGCACTTTTGAACTAGAACAAAGATTCTATTGGAGGATACAGTGAAGACGTATTACGCAAAGCCGCTTGAGGTTGAGCGCGAGTGGGTCGTTATCGACGCCACCGACCAGGTTCTGGGTCGTGTTGCCGCTAAGGCTGCCCATATTCTCAAGGGCAAGCACAAGCCGCAGTACACTCCCCATGTTGACACCGGCGACTTCGTCATCATCGTGAATGCTGACAAGATCCGCATGACGGGCACCAAGGCTACCAGCAAGGAATACTACCGTCACTCCGGTTTCCCCGGCGGCTTGAAGATGGAGACCTTCGCTGAGGCTATGCAGAAGCATCCCGAGCGCGTTATCGAGCATGCTGTCAAGGGTATGCTCCCCAAGAACACGCTTGGCCGCAAGCAGGGCAAGAAGCTGAAGGTGTACGTCGGTCCTGAGCATCCGCATGCAGCTCAGAAGCCTCGTGAGATCAAGATGGAGGAGAACTAACAATGGCAGGTGAAGCAATCTATTACGGCACTGGCCGTCGTAAGAACGCCGTTGCTCGCGTCCGCTTGGTCCCCGGCACCGGCAAGATCACGGTTAACGGCCGTGATGGTCAGGAGTACTTCGGTCGCGAAGCTCTCGTGAACTACGCTGCTGCTCCTTTCAAGGTCACTGACACCCAGGGTCACTTCGACGTCATCGCTCGTTGCAATGGCGGCGGCGTGTCCGGTCAGGCTGGCGCTCTTCGTCACGGCATCAGCCGTGCTCTGCTCGAGGCTGGCGAGTATCGCCCCGAGCTCAAGAAGGCAGGCTTCCTGACTCGTGACCCCCGTATGGTCGAGCGCAAGAAGTACGGCCTCAAGAAGGCCCGCAAGCGCCCGCAGTTCAGCAAGCGCTAAGCATTACATATATCGGTATGCTTCAGAAAGCCCGCTTCGGCGGGCTTTCTTTGCGCATGGGATATTTGTTGGCTTATAGGACAAAATTGTGCCCGATCCTACGCCGAGGCATCGGCTGGCCCTCTCGCGGTGTCGGGACGGTATCGACTTCGTTTGAGGCTGGTTCGTCGATGCTGCAACGAATAGGATCAAAAGAATATGCGCTGCTGCATCCATTGGTCTTTCGAACATGGATTGCATGTGGTGCGTGGTTTTGGAATACGAAAGGAGGCTGGTCGTGGCTGAGAAGACGAAGACGAAAAAAGAGGCGAAATTCCGTCATGGACTGCTCGCCTTCGGCCTGCTTGCGGCGGTCATGTTCGGGTGCGTTGTGGGCCTGGGATCGGAGCCTCAGATTCCCATGGTTGCGGGCTGCGCTATTGCAGGTGCTATTGCGATGTATTTGGGCAACAGCTGGGAGGAGGTGCTCGACGGTGCCATGAAGGGCATTCTCGATGCCATGGAGGCTGTGCTTATTCTGATGTGCATCGGCATGCTTGTGGGCACGTGGATTCTCTCTGGCACCGTGCCAACCCTTATTTACTACGGGCTTAGCGTAATCAGCCCCGAGCTGTTTTTGCCGGTGGCGTTTCTAGGAACGCTCCTGGTGGGCATTGTGCTGGGATCGTGGGGCGCTGCTGGCACGATTGGCATTGCGTTCATGGGCATCGCCGCCGCGCTCGATATTCCTCTTGGCATGGCGGCGGGTGCTGTCGTTGCCGCTGCTTATGTGAGCGAGATCGCCTCGCCTCTAACGGACGGCCCGGTGCTGTGTGCGGCCATCGCTGACGTAAGCGTGTTCTCGCTGTGCAAGAAGTTCCTTCCTATCGTTATTGCGGTGTGCCTTGTGAGCGTCGGGCTGTATTTCTTCATTGGCAATACGCTAGGAACGGGGATGACAGAGGCAGGGGCGAGCCAAGTCGATGAGCTGCTCTCCGCGCTCGACCAGTCTTATGCGATTGGGCCGATGACCTTGATTCCTCTCGTGGTCATGATCGCCTGTATCGTCATGCAGGTTCCTGCCATTCCTTCGTTTTTGCTCGGCGTGCTTCTGGCCATTGTCGAAGCGGTGTTTTTGCAGGGGGCCGACCTGGGCGTTGCCGTGGCCGCAGCGAACACCGGGGTGGTGAGCGAGACGGGCTTTGAGGTGCTCGACAGCCTGTTTTCAACAGGTGGCATCGAAGAGATGCTGCCGACCATTTCTATTGTGATTCTGGTCATGGCCTATGTGGGTATCCTTCAACACACAGGTCTCATGCAGTCGCTCATCGAACCCATCACTTCGAAGCTTAGGAGCTTTGGATCGCTTTCCGGAACGACCGTTGCGAGCGGTGCTGTGTTCAATGTGCTGCTTCCCGATCAATATCCGGCTATCGCGCTTTCGTGCAAGATGTACGGTGATACGTTCAAGAAGCACAGCGTGCCGGGTGAGGTATGGAGCAATATCGTGAATTCGAGCGCAGGAATTACCTCCGTTCTCGTTCCGTGGAACACGTGCTCCATCTACATGGTAACGATTCTTGGCGTGGCTTGCGTAGAGTACGTACCGTTCGCCTTCTTCTGCTATCTCTATCCGATTGCGGTTGCCATCGTGGCGGTTCTGTTCGAAAAGCGTCTCGGCTGGACGGCTCGCACCGAAAGACCTTCGGCTTAGCTTCGTTCGTCGGCTTCGGCGCGGGCTATCGTTCTGCTGAGGCTCTACTTCTCGTACGCCAAATCGGCAGGAGTCCAGTCGCGCAGAATGGGAATCATCTTGCGCGCGATATTCTTAGCGCCTTCGAGGTCCTGTTCGCGATAGTTGCCGCATTCGACTTCGGTTGCACCGGGAACGTTGTCCTCGAAATCGGCGATAAAGACAAGCATGTCGTTGATGAGCTTGATGGCGACGGCGGGTTCCATATTGCGCACGAGGAAGTAAAAACCCGTGCGGCAGCCCATGGGCCCGACGTAAATCACCTGGTCGGACAGTTCCGTGCTGCGTACGTAAGTGGCGAAGAGATGCTCGAAGCTATGAATGGCCGCATAGGGGAGATAGGTGCCGCGGTTCGGCTTCACCATACGGATATCATAGGTGGTGACGTCGCCGTCGACGCGAGAGGTGTACATGCCTTCGACGAGCTTGGTGTGGTCTACCTGAAAGCTGGCGATTTGCTTCAATTCCATAGGGTTCTCCGTTTCGTGTTAAAAGGTCCCTTTGCGGGGCGTCATGTATCTTCTGGCTGTCGTACAGAATAGCGCACTCAGAGGAAAAGCGCGCGTAGCGGGTCGTATTGCCTAACAACGGGGAGCCGCCCGCATGGTGCGGGGTGTACCGTCGGGAGACGAAGGGACGGGTGCGCTCTGCAGGGCAAATGGGAATAGAGACGCTCTGCCGAGCCGTTCGTTGGCGACGTCTTTGCATGCTATCCTGTTCTCCATGAAAACGAATCGAAATACACGGGGCGTTTTGCTGGCGCTCATCGGAGGCACGGGCTGGGGTTTTTCCGGCGCATGCTCTCAGTATCTTTTTGCTCAAAACGTCGATCCCCTATGGGCGTCGGCGGTAGCTATGACGGTTGCCGGAGCCGCTCTGATGCTCTACGTTGCCATGCGTAGAAGGAAATCGCTACGCGCATTGCTCTCGAACCGACGCTCCGTCGCTCGACTGATTCTGTTTTCCCTGGTGGGACTCATGCTTTGTAGGGTGACATATTTGCTGGCCATTCAATACTCGAACGCGGGCACGGCAACGGTACTGCAATACGTCGGTCCCGTTCTCATTGTTGTGGCATCGTGCTTTTCGAAACATCGCCCTCCAAGCGCGAAGGAAGCCGTTGCGGTTGCATGCGTGGCGCTGGGAACGTATTTGCTTGCCACGCATGGTAATCCCTCGACCATGGCTTTGTCCTTCGAGGGCGTGTTCTGGGGGCTGTCTGCCGCTGTTGCCGTGGCAATCTATTCCCTGCTTCCCGGGTCGCTCATGAAAGAATACGGGAGCGTGTCAGTTGTTGCATGCGGCCTGCTTTTGGGCGGAGTGGTGCTATACCTAGGTGCTGGCTGCTGGAACCGAGCTCCCGATCTTGACATTGCGGGGCTGCTCGCCATGTACGGCGGCCTGACGGGCGTCGGCACGCTTGTGGGCTTCGCGGCGTATTTGACGGCCATCAACGACATCGGCGCCCCTCGCGCAAGTCTTCTGGCAAGCGTCGAGACGGTTTCGGCGACGCTGTGTGCATTCTTCTGGTTGCATACCGAATTCGCCGTGATGGACGTGATCGGGTTCGTGCTTATCATGGCCACGGTCTTTCTTTTGGCGAAGAAAGACGATGCAAGCCAAGAGAAAAAAGCCATTCGAGAGGGCGAAGAGGGCTTGCTGGAAGGGAAAGGAAGTTTTTGATGATGCAGCCTCCCCGTATTGCGGGCGGTATTCTTGCGACGGTACTTGCCGCGGCGCTATTTTTCGTTGTGGTGGGTATTTGCGCGCTGTTCCAGGGCGGCGTCATGTCCTATCTAGGGTTCGAATACGAATCCGTCGGCGCGTTCTTCCTCTTTTTCTTTTTAGGGTATCTGATTTGCACCCCATTCGATTTCATCGTCGAGGCGATTCCTGTGGCGCTCTTTAAAATCGGCGTGTTGAAAAACGAAGGAGGCGTAGGTTTTTATGTACTCCACACCGCCGCCGATGCGTTTTTCACGGCCGGCTGTCTTGCGGTGGTCGATGCCTTCATGGATTCCGTGTCGGCATCGTGGGCGGCGCTTGCCGCTTCTTCGCTGGCGCTTGCGGTTGTCGATTCGTGGATAGATTACCGTTTCATGAAGCGCATGGCAGGTCTTCGCGAGGAATGGTCTTGATTGGACGTTCCTAGAGAAACAAGCTTGCCATATGGGATGATGTCGGCAATGTGGTCGACGGTTTCGACGCAATGAAGCTCCGTTCGCCTTCGAACGTGCGGTTGGGCGTCGAAATGGGCCCAGGCGGCGGCCGTCGTCTCTGCGCCGCTTGCGCCAGCGCCTATGCTCGCCGGAGCGCGGGCGTTCTTTTACGCGCAGTGGTAGAATGCAGAGGTTCATTTATCTGAAAGGAGCACTTCATGGCTCGACTTTTCGGAACCGACGGTGTGCGCGGCGTTGCAAACGTCGATTTGACGTGCGAACTCGCATATCGCCTGGGACAGGCATCCGTTGCATTCATGGGCAAGACCATCGTGCTCGGCAAAGACACGCGTAAAAGCGGCGACATGCTGGAAGCGGCCGTCGTGGCCGGCATCACCAGCGCTGGCGGCGACGCGCTTTTGGCCGGGGTCATTCCCACGCCGGCCGTTGCGCTGCTTACGCGCGAGCTGCATGCCGACGGCGGCATTGTCATTTCCGCTTCCCACAATCCGCCAGAGTACAACGGTATCAAATTCTTCGACGCCCAGGGCTTCAAGCTGCCTGATTCTGTCGAAGACCAAATTGAGCAGTTCATCGCCGAGGGTGGCCTTGAGGGTGCGGTCGAGCGCGTGCTCCAGCAGGGCGAAGAGGCCTCCATGCCTGCGGGTGCTTTGGTGGGCGTTGCTGTGGAGGTCGAAGACGCCTGCGAGATGTACATCGATCACGTGGTGAACTCCATCCAAGCCCAGGGCGTCGATTTCTCGGGGCTGCATGTGGCGCTTGATACCGGCCACGGAGCTTCGTCTCTTACCAGCGCGGAGGCGCTTCGCCGCCTAGGTGCCGAGGTAACGGTCATCAACGACGATTTCGATGGAAATGACATCAACGTCGAATGCGGATCGACCCATCTGGGCCCACTGTCCGAGCTTATGGCGGAAAGCGGCGCCGACGTGGGCATTGCACACGATGGCGATGCCGATCGCGTGATGATGCTCGCTGCCGACGGCACGGAGATTGACGGCGACATGATGGAGGCCGTGCTTGCCATCGACCTGAAGAATCGCGGCTGCTTGCCGGGCAACGTCGCCGTTTCCACGGTCATGACCAATCTGGGCTTCGTGCATGCAATGCGCGAAGCGGGCATCGAGGTGCTTCAGACCAAGGTGGGCGATCGCTATGTGTTTGAGGCCATGCGAGAAGGTGGTTACGTCCTTGGCGGCGAGCAGTCGGGCCATATGATTCTGCTCGAACACAATTCCACGGGCGACGGCCTTATGACGGCATGTCAGTTCCTGGCGGCGGTTCGTCGAAGCGAAAAGCCGGTCGAGGAGGCTATCAAGGTCATGGTTCGCTTCCCCCAAACGCTGATTAACGTGCGCGTGAAGGACAAACATGCGCTTGACGGCAACGAGGCAATCTGGGGCGCCGTGCGTACCGCCGAAGAGGCCATGGGAGATTCCGGCCGTGTGCTGGTTCGTACCAGCGGCACCGAGCCCTTGGTGCGCGTCATGGTGGAGGCCGAAACGCAGGATGTGGCCGACGCCCATGCTCGTACCATCGCCGATGTGGTAGAGGCGCAGCTGGCGTAAATTCGTTTCGTATGTACAGAAGGCTGGTGCAACCGGATTGCGCCAGCCTTCTTCGTTAATTCAAGATGCGATTGTTGTCAGTCGGTGCTGCGGAGGTATTTCAGAAGCGCCCTGATGCCAAGGACAAGGGCTACAATGAGCAGCACTCCGATAACGAGGGGAATTGCGAAGACGGCAGAAGTGATTGCCAATTCGGGAAAGCCGAGCCCAAAAACTTTCATCATGGCTCCTTTCTATCCTGATATGCATATTGTACCAGCTCAAATGCGCCTCAAGGCGCTCTAGCAAGGTTTTCTGGCTATGAATGAATGGGCCTCGAAAGACGAAAGGGGCGGTATGCGAAAGATGCACGAAGAAGGTGGCAGGGGCGCTCAGGCGTTTGCCGCGCCGGATTGCATCGAGGTGCGCGGCGCGCGGGTTCACAACCTGAAGAATATCGACGTCGATATTCCCCTGGGAAAGCTTGTGGGCATTGCGGGCGTTTCCGGCTCGGGTAAAAGCTCGCTTGCCTTGGGCGTGTTATACGCCGAAGGCTCGCGCCGCTACCTCGATGCGCTTTCCACGTATACACGTCGCCGTATCGCGCAAGATTCTCGCCCGCAGGTCGACGAAGTGCTGCACGTGCCCGCGGCCATTGCGCTTCGTCAACGCCCGGGCATTCCCGGCGTTCATTCCACGTTCGGCACCTCCACGGAGCTGCTGAATTATCTTCGCCTTCTGTTTTCGCGCGTAGCAGAGCACGTGTGTCCCCACGGCCATTACGTGCCGGCTTCGGTGAATGTGGCGCTTGAGAAGCCGCTTGCGTGTCCTGTCTGCGGCGCGGAGTTTTTCGGCCCCGGCGCCGAAGAGCTGGCGTTTAACAGTGCGGGCGCCTGTCCTGCGTGTTCGGGCACAGGCGTGGTGCGCGAAGTGGACGAATCCACGTTGGTACCGGACGAATCGCTGAGTATCCAAGACGGCGCTGTGGCTTCGTGGCGTCAGCTCATGTGGTCGCTCATGCCACAGGTGGCGCAGGAGATGGGCGTGCGCATAGACGTGCCGTTTCGCGAATTGACCGAGCAAGAGCGCGATATCGTATTTCACGGTCCTGCGGAGAAGCGCCACATTATCTACCAGTCTCCGAAAACGGGCCAAGTCGCCGAGCTCGATTTCACGTATTTCAACGCGGTCTACACCGTTGAAAACTCGCTTTCGAAGGCAAAGGACGAAAAAGGCCTTGCTCGCGTGGCGAAGTTCCTGAAAGAAGGCGTTTGTCCCGATTGCGGGGGAACGCGTCTTGCCGCCCGCGCCCGCGCGCCGCGTATTGGCGGCGTTACCTTGCCGCAGGCAAGCGCGATGGCGCTCGATGAACTTTCGGCATGGGTGGCTTCGGTTCCTGATGCGGTGCCCTCCGAAGTGCGCGATATGGCACGCGCGATCGTAGGCGAAATGGCCGAGCCCATGCGGCGCCTGCAGCAGCTGGGCCTGGGGTATTTGAGCCTTGACCGTGCAAGCTCATCGCTTTCGACGGGGGAGCGCCAGCGCGTACAGCTTGCTCGTGCCGTGCGGGGTCGTACAACGGGTGCGCTTTATGTTCTCGATGAGCCGTCCATAGGCTTGCACCCCTCGAACGTTGACGGTCTTTTGGGCGTGGTGGACGACCTTCTTGCCGACGGGAACTCCGTGGTGCTGGTCGACCATGACGCAAGGGTGCTTCGCCATGCCGACCATCTTGTGGAGATAGGTCCCGGATCTGGTGCGAACGGCGGTTGCGTCATAGCGCAGGGGTCTCCGTCGGAGCTCGTAGGGTGCCCTCGGTCTCGGACGGGCGCGTTTCTTTCGGGCGACCGACGCGTGCGCGTGCGCAATCGCGCGGAAAAGGCGACCATGTTCGACCTTGGCTGCATCGAGCTTTCGACGGGCAAGATGCACACGGTCAAGCCGCTTTCGGTGCACATTCCTCGTGGACGCCTTGTGGCGGTGACGGGTGTTTCCGGCTCGGGGAAGACCACGCTGGTTCTCGAGGGGCTTGTGCCCGCGTTGCGCGCGGCCGCCGAAGGCGCGGTAATGCCGAAGCATGTAAGGAGTCTTGAGCCGGCTGGTATCGAACGTGTTCATCTGATCGACGCGAGTCCTGTAGGGGCCAATGTGCGCTCGACCGTAGCGACGTATTCGGGCGTGCTTGACGATTTGCGCCGCGCGTACGCGAAAACGCCTGTGGCGCAGGAGCGAGGCCTTAAGATGGGCGCATTTTCCTACAATACGGGCTCGCTGCGTTGCGAAGTCTGCGATGGAACGGGTCAGGTTTCGCTTGACGTGCAGTTCCTTCCCGATGTTGATATGCCGTGTCCCTCGTGCGGAGGTTCGCGCTATGGCCGCGAGGCGTATGAGGTGAAGCGAGCGGTTTCGGCGGGTCGACTAAACGGCGCCTCAGGCGTTGAGGTTGCCGGCGCTTCGTCTGAACCGGTCGCATGCGAGCAGGAGGTATCCCTTCCTGAGCTTCTTGCCATGACGGTGGATGAAGCGCGCGGCTCTGTTGCGGGTTTGCGCAGCGTTAAGACCAAGCTCGACGTTCTGCACAATTTGGGGCTGGGATACCTCACGCTCGGCGAGGCGACGCCGGCGCTTTCGGGCGGCGAAGCGCAGCGCCTGAAGCTTGCGGGGGAGTTGACGCGCAGCCAGGACAATGCATTGTTCGTGTTCGATGAACCTACCATCGGGCTGCATCCTCTCGATGTGGAAGTGCTGTTGGACGTTTTGCAACGCCTGGTTGACGCCGGTGCCACCGTGGTGGTGATTGAGCACGACCTGGATATGATCACCAACGCCGATTACGTGATAGATTTAGGGCCTGGTGGTGGCGAGGACGGCGGTGAAGTTGTGGTGTGTGGCACGCCCGAAGAGGTTGCATCGTGTGAGCGAAGCGTGACGGGGCGCTATATCAAAGAGGAACTTGAACCCTAGCGTCCTCGTGCGGAGCGCAGCGTTCGGTGCGTGCATGCAGGTTGGACGAGCAGGAGAGCTCCGTGTGGGGCGCGGTGTTTGGCGTGCGGATGCGGAGGACCTCGAAGGGGGTTTGGGCCCTGCGGCCGTGCGACGCGCCTCCCGTGACCCTCTTCGCTCTTTCTACCGCTTGCAGCAATCTTGAGCCTCTGGTGTTACGAATATTGATTAAGTAATACCCTTGCTTTATGGTGTTACGAGTTTTGAAAAAGTAACACTCTTGGGTGCGGAGCAAAGCCGCGCCGCTCTTTCGAAGGAGAAGCCATGTCTGCACTTCCCACGAATATGACCCGCCGCCGTTTTGCGCAGCTGATTGCTGCCGGAGGTGCGAGCGTCGCATGCGCCGGCGTGCTTTCCGCATGCGGCGGCAACGGCGCCGACGGAAGCCCTTCTGCGAACGACGCGGGGGTAAAGAACCAGGTCATTGTTGCCATGAACATGAACAGCGAGCCGGCCGCCGGCTTCGACCCCTTTGTGTCGTGGGGCTGCGGCGAACACGTGCATGAGCCCTTGATCCAATCCACCCTCATCACCACGGATGTCAATCTCGAGTTCGTCAACGATCTTGCCACGGAGTATTACTGCGCAGACGATGGAATGACCTGGTATTTCACTATTCGTGACGACGCGAAGTTCACCGACGGAGAGCCTCTGAGCGCATCTGATGTGGCGTTTACCATCAACGGTATTATCGAATCCGAGGCGGCCGAGGCCGACCTTTCCATGGTCGAAAAGGCCGTGGCGACCGATGACACGCATGTGGAAATTACCATGACGAAGCCTTATAACGCGCTTCTGTACACGCTTGCCGTCGTGGGCATCGTGCCCGAGCATGCCCATGGGGAGGACTACGGCGCCAATCCGATCGGTTCGGGCCGCTATATGCTTGAGCAGTGGGATCGCGGCCAGCAGGTCATTCTCAAGGCGAACCCCGACTACTACGGCGAGGCCCCTAAGATGGAACGCGTCGTGGTGGTCTTCATGGAGGAAGATGCCGCTCTTGCTGCGGTGCGCGCCGGTCAGGTGGACATTGCCTACACGTCTGCCACCTACAGCGACCAGACAAGCGAAGGCTACGAGCTTTTCGCGTGCGAAACGGTCGATTCGCGTGGAATTTCTCTTCCGAGCATCGCTGCGGGGCAGACCAAGGCCGACGGAGCGAACGAATATCCTGCCGGCAACGACGTGACCTGCGATTTGACGGTTCGTCGAGCCATCAACTACGGTGTGGACAGGCAGGCTATGATTGACAACGTGCTCAACGGGTACGGCACACCGGCGTACAGCGTATGCGATTCGTCTCCGTGGGGAAGCCCCGATATGAAGGTCGAAACCGACGTCGAGGCTGCGAAAAAGCTGCTTGACGAAGCCGGATGGGCCTCGGGTGAAGACGGCGTTCGCTCGAAAGACGGCATTCGCGCGGCGTTCGACATGTATTACGCGTCGGACGACTCCGTTCGTCAGGCGCTGGCTGCCGAGTTCGCCGATCAGATGAAAGAGCTTGGCATAGAGGTGAGCATCAAGGGGGCGAGCTGGGACGACATCTATCCTCACGAGTTCTCTACGCCCATCCTGTGGGGCTGGGGCTCCAACGCGCCGACGGAGCTCTATGAGCTCACCTATTCGCAGGGCTGGGGCAACTACGCATGCTATGACAATGCCGAAATCGACAGCTATCTGGACGAAGCGCTCGCTGTTCCTTATATCGAGGATTCTTACGAATTGTTCCAGAAGGCGCAGTGGGACGGAACGCAGGGGGTTGCTCCTCAGGGTGCGGCTACGTGGGTGTGGCTTGCCAACGTGGACCATCTGTATTTCAAACGCACCGGTCTCGAGGTTGCCGAGCAAAAGCCGCATCCGCACGGGCATGGTTGGAGCCTGGTGAACAATGTCGACCAATGGAGCTGGGCGTAGCGTTCGTGCGGCTTCGCAGGAACGAAGAAAAGGTACAATAACAACCCTATGCTCAAATTCATCGCTCGACATATCGTCAAATTTGTGCTGCTCATGCTTGCGGTAAGCGCGGTGGTGTTCATCCTGGTGAGCCTTTCGCCGATTGATCCGGTGCAGGCCAACGTGGGGCAGGCTGCCTACGTGAGCATGAGCGAGGCGAAGCGCGCCCAGCTGGCGTCCTATTGGGGAGTCGACACCCCGTTGTGGGAGCGCTATGCGAACTGGCTGGCTGCGTTCGTTCAGGGCGACATGGGAACGTCGCTTCGGTTCAACGCGCCTGTTTCCGAGGTTGTTGCCGTACGGTTCTTGAACTCGTTCGTGCTCATGGCCGTCGCCTGGGTGGTAAGCGGCGTTCTCGGATTCGCTCTTGGCGTCGTGGCCGGCGTGTTTAAAGGGCGTTGGCCCGATCGCGTGGTGAAGGGGTATTGCTTCGTGCTTGCCTCCACGCCGACGTTTTGGCTCGGCCTTGTGGCCTTGATGGTGTTCTCCGTGTGGCTTGGGTGGTTTCCGCTGGGTTTCTCCATTCCCATTGGCATGTCTGCCGCGGACGTGACGCTTGCTGACGCCGTGCATCATATGGCACTTCCCGCGCTGGTGCTGTCCGTGGTGGGCGTTGCCAACATCGCTTTGCATACGCGCGAGAAGCTGGTCGATATTCTGGAGTCCGACTATATACGGTTTGCTCGCGCACGCGGTTTGAGCACGTGGGCGGCGGTTCGCCGTCACGGTCTGCGCAATCTGGCGCTTCCCGCTTTGACGCTGCAGTTCGCGTCTATTTCCGAAATATTCGGCGGCTCGGTCCTCGTTGAGCAGGTGTTTTCCTATCCCGGGCTCGGTCAGGCGGCCATTACGGCCGGTCTTGGCGGCGATGCCGCGCTGCTTGCCGGCATTGCTGTTGCGTCGGCTGCGCTTGTGTTCGGCGGCAACCTGGCTGCGAATATTCTCTATGGCGTCATCGACCCTCGCATGAGGAAGGGGGCGCGTCATGCTTAAAGAGCCTGCCGCTCAGACCGCGGCTTCTCAGGGGGCTTTTCCTCTGCGCAGGGGAGCGTTCGCGCAGCGCCCGTTGACCGAAGGCGTGCTGCTTCATGCTCCGTGCGCGAAACCATCGAACCGTATGGCGACCCTTGTGAAATTCGCTATTGCCGTAGCGGTGCTTGCGTCGGTGGTCGCTGCCGGCGTCGTTTTGCAAGACGCGGCGAGTGCGACGGATTTCACGCAGAAGAACCTGGCGCCGAGCCTTGCTCACCCGTTTGGAACCGACTGGATGGGACGCGATATGCTGGTGCGCACCGTGGCGGGGCTTTCCACCAGCGTGTTGGTGGGGCTTCTGGCCGCGGGGGTCTCCTCGGTCATCGCCGTGGTGCTCGGAACGGCGGCCGCTCTGGGAGGGAGGCGCGTCGATGCCGCGGTAACCTGGCTTATCGATCTTATGATGGGCGTCCCTCACATTGTCTTGCTCATTTTGATTTCTTACGCGCTCGGCAAGGGCTTCTGGGGCGTTGCCGTGGGCGTGGCCATCACGCATTGGCCGAGCTTGGCGCGTGTGGTGCGTGCCGAAGTGTTGCAATGCAAGGAAGCGGATTTCGTGGCGATGGCTCGAAGGCTTGGGAAAAGCCCGGTTTCTATAGCCGTTCGTCACATGCTTCCGTATGTGTTTCCCCAGTATCTCGTGGGCTTGATCCTGTTGTTTCCCCATGCCATATTGCACGAAGCGTCCATTACGTTTCTGGGGTTCGGCCTTCCGCCCGAGCGGCCGGCCATCGGTATCATCCTCAGTGAATCCATGGGCTATCTTTCCGCCGGCATGTGGTGGCTCGCGGCGTTTCCGGGCTTGGCGCTGGTGGCTGTCGTGCTGCTGTTCGACATGGCCGGGTCCAGCTTGCGTACGCTTGTCGATCCCCACACGTCGCAGGAGTAGCTATGGCAGGACAGAACAACGAAAGCGTGTTTGCGCACGAGCAGAGCGACCATGCTTCGGCCGAGCTGCATCATCACCATAGCCACGCAACGGCTTCGAAGCACATCGGCGGGCATCATCTGCTCCAGGTGGAAAACCTCGGGGTTTCGTTTTCCATGTACGATTCGTCCGACAGACGTTTTTTTCGGGCAAAAAAACGAACGGTTCAGGTCATTCGCGACCTGAGCGTTTCGGTGCATGCGGGCGAGATTGTGGCCGTGGTGGGCGCGTCGGGCTCGGGTAAGACGCTTTTGGCCGATTCCGTCCTGGGCCTTTTCGAGCCGAATGCTACGGTGACGGGAACGATTTGGTTCGACGGACAGCAATGCGACGTGCGAGATCTCGAGCGCTTGCGCGGAAGGGGTATTTCGCTGGTTCCTCAAAGCAGTGCGAACCTCGACCCTCTCATGAAGGTGGGCCGTCAGGTGCGTGGCGTGGCGAAAGACGCCGAAGATGCGAAAAGGCGCGCCGCCCTTCAGCGGGAGCTTTTCGCGCGTTACGGCCTTGAGCCGCAGGTTGCCGATCTGTATCCGTTCGAGCTTTCGGGCGGCATGGTCCGACGCGTTCTTCTGTGCTGTGCGCTGGTGGACGAGCCGAAGCTCATCGTTGCGGACGAGCCGACGCCCGGACTCGACCTTGACCTGGCCGTGAGGGCTCTGGACGATTTGCGCTCGTTCGCTGACGGGGGAGGCGGCGTCTTGCTGATCACGCACGATATCGAACTTGCGCTGCGCGTCGCCGACCGCGTGGCGGTGTTCAAGGACGGCACCGTGGTGGAAGAGACTGCCGTCGTCAATTTCGCTTCTCCGGATTCGCTTCGCCATCCTTTTACCAGGGCGCTTTGGCACGCGTTGCCCGATCACGATTTCGACATCCCGGAAGGCGGTGGGTCATGCTAGAGGCGCTCGATATCAGCTTCGCCTATCCGGGAGGCAAGCCGCTGTATGACGGATTTTCGTTTTCGGTGGACAAAGGAGAGCGCGTGGCGCTTTCTTCACCGAGCGGTACGGGGAAGACCACGCTGTGCCGCATTCTCTCCGGCTATCTTCGTCCGCAGCAAGGCAAGGTGCTCGTGGACGGCGTTGCTTTGCCGAAGCGGGGGGCGTGCCCCGTACAGCTTATAGGCCAGCATCCCGAGCGCATGGTCGATCCGCGCATGCGCATGCGGGCCGTTTTGGAAGAAGCGGGCCAGATGCGCAGCGATCTGTGCGAAGCTTTGGGCATTCGCGAGGAATGGATGCTCCGTCATCCGCATGAGCTTTCGGGTGGGGAGCTACAGCGGTTCTGCATCGTTCGCGCCTTGGCGTCGAACCCGCGATATCTCATCTGCGACGAAACGACCGCCATGCTCGACGCCGTGACGCAGGCGCAGGTGTGGCGCTTTCTCGTGGACTACACGAGCAGCCAGGGGATAGGCGTTCTGCTGGTCTCGCACTCTCCTGCATTGCTGCGACGCGTGGCCACTCGTGTGGTCGAGCTGTAGGGGCATTCTTTATCGTTTCTTCTCGTCAAGAACGCTTCGACGCGCTAAGATGGGCGATTGCTTCGCACACCGACCGTTTGCGTGCCGGATCGCTTCGCATGTTCGAGCGTTTCGTGCGCACTCGGTCTTTCCCGCGTCGGTTCGTTTCATGCATCCGTTCGTTTTACGCGTTCGGTCGGATGAACCGATTTTCGCAAAGCGCGCTCGTTGTCGTCAGAAAGGACCGATTCCCATGCGTACCGCTCGTTCTCGTATGCCGAAAAGCTTTTCGCTTGAAGAGCGTCTTGCGGGATGTGCCCGGGCGGTGGAGTCTCAGCCCTGTTCATGGGCCGGTTCGTGGTGCAGGTGGATGCCTCAGGAGGGGTCTTTCGCCGAACGAACCTTCCGCGACAAGCCATACGAACGCGTATGCCTCGATCTGGGGTGCGGAAAAGGCGAATATACGGTGGCGTGCGCGAAGGCGAATCCTGACGTGCTGTTTATCGGGCTTGATATCGAAGGCGTGTGCGTGATGCGTGGTGCCGAGCGCGCTTTGGCCGAAGGCGTTTCGAACGCGGTGTTCGTGTTCGAGGAGGATCCCGACCTCGATCTTTCGACCATGTTTGCCTCGGGCGAGCTCGATGCTATCCTGCTGAATTTTTCGACGCCGTTTCCCAAGAAGAAAAAAGCCCCGCTGCGTTTGACGTACGTGGACAGGCTCATGGCGTATCGCGCTGTTCTGGCCGAAGGAGGCATGGTGCGTTTGCGCACCGATAGCCAGCCGCTGCGCGATTTTTCGCTGACGCAGCTCGAGCTAGCGGGCTACGAGGTGCGCTGGTGCACCGACGACGTGCGCGCGATGTTTCCGGAAGAGCCTTGGAGCGGCTATGAGAACAAGCTGGTCGCCCAAGGTGCTACGGTGTATGGCTTTGAGGCGGCGCCGCGTATACCGGGCCCCGACCCGGAAAGCATCGTGCAGACTGCTCCATTGAGCCTGGTGAGCTATTTGCCCGAAGACATCGAGAACTTGGAATATGTTCCCCACGGCATGCAAGGCTGCGTGGAAAACATGCGCGGCCGCCGTGCGAACAGGCGCGCGAAGGGCCTTCCCGAATGGACGAGGCCGATCATCTGATTCGCGCCTCTTTCTTGAGCTCCATGCCATATCTAAGCGTCGCTTCGTTCGACAGCGCTCATTGCCCGTTTGTTTCCTGCGGATTGCGTGGGTCTTCGCCGTAGCCGTAAGGGCTTGGAGTTGACCTGCGCTATACTGCGCGTGTCTTATTGTCGATGCGAAGAAGGTTCTCGCATGAACGCTAAAGCTTTGATTCTTGCTGCGGGTGCAGGCACTCGCATGAAATCGGAGAAGCCTAAGGTGGCCCACGAGGTTTTGGGCAAACCGCTTGTCCGCTGGGTCGTCGACGCAGCGCACGATGCCGGCATTTCCGACGTTATTTCCGTCCTCGGCCATATGAGCGAAAAAGTGGCTCCTTTGGTCGAGTCCGACACTCAAATTGTTATCCAGACGCAGCAGCTCGGCACGGGCGATGCCGTCAATGCCGCTCGTGAAGCCATGAGCTGCGAAGACGGCTCGATTGCCGAGGGCTCTTTGGTTGTCCTTTCGGGCGATTGCCCGCTGATTACCCCCGAAACCATCTCTGCCCTTGTTGCCAAGCGTGAAGAGACGGGTGCTGCGGTGGTGGTGCTCAGCATGAAGATGGACGATCCTTTCGGATATGGCCGCATTGTGCGCGAAGGCGAGGGCGATTCGGTTGCGCGCATCGTCGAGCAGAAGGATGCAACGCCGGAAGAAGCCGCCATTGACGAATGCAACGCCGGCTTCTATTGCTTCGATGCGCCGGCGCTCTTCGACGCGCTTTCTCGCATTACGAACGATAACGCACAAGGCGAGTATTACCTTACCGACGTGCTTGAAATCTGCCGCAACGACGGTCGCGACGTGCTTGCGCTGCTTACCGATGACGCCGAAGAGGCTATGGGCGTCAACTCCCGCATTCAACTGTCTCAGGCAAGCGTCGCCATGCAGCATCGTATCAACCGGCGCCACATGGCCGCCGGCGTTACCATGTGGGATCCCTCCACGGTATGGATTGGCCCCGATGTCGAGATAGAAAACGACGTCGAGCTATTGCCCATGACGTTTCTGATGGGAAAGACTTCCGTCGGCCGCGATAGCGTTATCGGTCCTAATACGCGCCTTGCGGATACCGTGGTAGGCCGTGGCTGCCGCATTGACGAGACGGTCGCCGAAGACGCGCGTCTCGATGACCACGCGACGTCCGGTCCCCGCGCATACCTGCGCCCCGGCACTCATCTGTGCGAGGGGGCCAAGGCGGGCACGCATGTGGAAATCAAGAAATCCACCATCGGTGCCGGCAGCAAGGTTCCGCACCTTTCCTATATCGGCGATACCACCATGGGATCGGGTGTCAATATTGGCGCGGGTTCCATCACCTGCAACTACGACGGCGTGAGCAAGCATGCTACGGTTATCGGAGACGATGTATTCGTCGGAAGCGATTCCATGCTGGTTGCTCCCGTGACCATTGGCGAAGGTGCCATCATCGGCGCAGCGTCGTGCATCACGCGTGATGTTGAGGCTGATGCTCTTGCGCTTGAACGTGCCGAGCAGCGTCAGATTCCGGGCTGGGCATCCAAGCACATGGCGAAGCTGCGCGATAAAAAAGCCCAGGCGCAGCAGGCGAAAGCTGAATAAGTTCGCGCAATAGGGCATAATACACTTATACGTACACGCGCTCCTGTTCGCGTACTTGGCGGGCAGGAGCTTCTTTCGGCAGAGGTCTTGAGGAAAATAAGGAGCGATCATCCATGACCGAAATGAAGAAGAGCATAGCCGTTTTCAGCGGTTCCGTGAACCCCGAGCTTGCTGACCAGATTGCCAATGAGCTGGGAGTCTCCCTTGGCAATGTGAAGCTCGAGAAGTTCGCGAACGGTGAAATCTATGCACGCTATCTTGAGAGCGTGCGCGGCGCCGATGTGTTCTTGATCCAGTCCGTCGCCGGTGCTCACATTAACGACGCTCTCATGGAGCTCTTGATTATGATCGATGCCGCCAAGCGTGCGTCTGCCCGCACCATTTCGGCTGTTATTACCCATTTCGGCTATGCGCGTCAGGACCGTAAGGCCGCTCCGCGCGAGCCCATCACGGCGAAGCTTGTGGCCGACCTGCTTGAGACCGCTGGCGTGAACAACGTGATTACGATCGACCTTCATCAGGATGCTATCCAGGGCTTCTTCGACCGTCCGGTCAACCACATGACCGCCATGCCCATCTTCGTCGACTACTTTAAGAAGAAGGGCTTTGACCCCGAGAAGCTGTGCGTCGTTTCTCCCGACGTAGGTCGTGCAAAGGCAGCCAAGAAGTTCCAGACCATGCTTGGCAGCGATATCGCGATCATGCATAAGGACCGCCCGCGCCATAACCAGGCGGAGATCACCGCTTTGATCGGTGATGTCACGGATAAGATCTGCATTCTTAACGACGATATGATCGATACGGCGGGTTCCCTCGTTGCCGCCGCCGAAACTCTGAAGGCGAAAGGCGCCGCGCAGGTCTTCGCATGCGCGACGCACGGCATCTTCAGCGGTCCGGCGTACGAGCGCATCGCCAATTCCTGCATCGAAGAGGTTGTCGTCACCAACGTTATCCCCGTTCCCCTCGAGCGTCAGACGGGCAAGATCAAAGTTCTTTCCGTTGCTCCGTTGTTCGCGAAGACCATTCGCAACGTCTACGAGAACGGCTCTGTTGCATCTCTGTTCGAATAAGAGCATGCGCGCATGCGTGCGCGTTTGACGTTTTGCTATCAATCGGCCCGTCGCCTTGTGCGGCGGGCCTTTTGTATGGGAAGGTGATGGCGCGTCGAAGTAACGGGCTTGCAGGTGAGCGCAAAACCTTTTGCGGCCATCTTCGCGGACGAGCCGTCTTGCCATGTGCTTCGGTCCTCCTTCGTTGGCAGTCGTTTACGGGCGCTTGTTCTTGTGGGTAAGGAATCTATGCGGAAAGGTCGCGTATGAAAACCATCATGGATTACCTGGCGACCGAGTTCGCCACATTCGAAGAGGTGCCGTTTTGCGCGGTCGATGCGCTTGTGCTTTCCGAGTTCTGCATGGTGCGTATGGAGAAGATTCTGCCTCCGATGCGGGAGGAGAAGACGCTCGGCGGCATTGCCGCGGCACGCCTGCGATCGGTTTTCGCGTTCCAGCGCGGCTTTCGGTTCAAAGATGCGCTTCTTGCCGAGTATTACGACGAGATGTTCGTCGGCCTTGTTCCCCATAAAATCAAAGACCTCATGCTTGCTTTGGCGGCGAGTCCTCGGTTTCGCGATATGCATATGAGCGAATGCGCGAGCGTGTTCGACGAGGAGAACAACACGCAATTTGCCGCGCTTTCGTTCTCGTATAAGAACGAATTCGCCTTTGTGGGGTTTCGCGGCACGGACTGCTCGTTTACGGGGTGGCGCGAAGATTTCGATATGGCCTACATGGATCGCGTGCCCTCGCAGACGGGCGCGTTGCGGTACTTGGAAGCCGTCGCGCACCGTTTGCCGAAGACGCTGTACGTCGGCGGCCATTCGAAGGGCGGAAATCTCGCCGTGTACGCCGCGGCGAAGTGCGACGAGAAGACGCGCAGGCGCATTCGGCGCGCGTACTGCCTCGACGCTCCCGGTTTTCGTTCGGGCATGTTTTCCGAAAACGAACGTGCTGCGGTTGTTCCTCTGATAGAGCGATATGTGCCGCGGGAGTCGTTGATCGGCATGCTTATGAAGCATTCCTCTCCGTATACTGTGGTGAAATCGAGTGCTTCCGGCGCATGGCAGCACGATCCTTTCACATGGGGGATAGACGGCTTCGGATTCGAAGTGTGCGACGAGCTTGCCCAATCGGCTCGGTTTGCGCACGATGTCTTGAACGATTGGCTTGCTCGCTACGACGACGGAGAAGCTCGCGTTATCGTGGACGCGATGTTTTCGGCCATGCGGGCAAGCGGGGCGCAGGATTTTGCTGAAATCATTCAGCCTGGACCTAAGGCTCTAGCGCTGCTGCGGGATGCCGCCAAAAACACTGACGAGAAAACGCGGGCTACGCTCATGGACGCTATTGGGGACCTGGCCGAGGTGGCGGCACATCGGGCGTGGTATGGGCAGAAAAGATAAGGGTCGATTATGCGCGGATCGTCGCCAAGAAGACTCAGCGCGGGGTGCGTGTTTTGTGCATTTCGGGAAGCGCTGCGTGATGCATGGCACAATTCTTGTCGAAATACTGCAAGGAGGAATGCATGCGATTGATTGTTGGCCTGGGAAACCCCGGCGACGACTACGCCCATACGCGCCACAATGCCGGCTTCGACGCCATCGACGATTTGGCCGAGCAGCTTAGGGCTACATATTGGAAGACCGAATGCGGCGCTCTGACCGCAAAGGTGAAATACCGCGGCGAGGAGCTTGTCTTGGCCAAGCCGCAAAGCTATATGAACGTTTCGGGCGGGCCGGTGAAGCAGCTGTGTGCTACATACAAAATAGCGCCTGCCGACATCGTTGTCATACATGACGAGTTGGACATAGGCCCCGGCACGGTTCGCGTCAAATTCGGCGGCGGCTTGGCGGGGCATAACGGCTTGAAGTCGATCGCCGACAAGCTTCAGACGAAGGATTGGACGCGCGTGCGCGCAGGGATTGGTCGCCCTCCGGGACGCATGCCTGTTGCAGACTGGGTTTTGAGCCTTCCGAAAAAAGAGGCGCGTGACGATTTCGACCAGGCCACGCATCTGGCGGCTGAAGCGGTGCTGTTCTTGTTGGAGAACGGCTTGGAGGAAACGCAGCAGAAGTTCAACTAGCGGCGCTGCCAAGGGTGATTGCGGGCTGTTCATAGTTTTTGTGGTTATGAACCCGTAGTGGCAGTACGGGCTTATCGAACGACCATAGCGATACGCTCATTGAAAAGCCGACCTGGGATTTTAATGGGTGCCATGCCGAGGTCGGGTTCATAAACGAAACTATTTTGCGACAAAGGCCGTTCGCGAGGTCCGTGAGCGGCCTTTGTCCTGTCTTCCGAACCGATTGTGCGCATCGATGTCAACTGCGTCGATTGCGCGTCGAATTGTTCTCAAGTATGCGACAATGGCACGTGAAACATGACGCAATGATGTAAGGCACGTGAACGGCATGACAGCACAATTCCATGTGGCGTCTACGGACGAGACGCTCGTTTCATCTTTCCAGCAAGAATTCGGCCTGCCTCGTTTTATTGCCAAGACCATGGCGGCCCACGGTATCGAAAGCATCCAGGAGGCCGAAGCGTTTCTTTCGCCCGACCTTGCCCGCGATTGGCGCAATCCTTACGAAATTCCTGATATGGATCGTGCGGTCGACCGTCTTGAAGAGGCGGTTCGTTCGGGTCAGAGGATTCTTGTCTTCGGCGATTTCGACCTTGACGGCATCTCGGCCACGACGGTGCTTACCCGGGGCTTACGCGCGCTTGGCGCGAACGTTACGCCGCTTATCCCCAAGCGGTTCGAAGAAGGCTACGGCCTCACTCCTGCAGCCCTTGAGCGGGCGAAAGGATACGACCCCGATCTTATCGTCACGGTGGACTGCGGCATTTCCTGCAAGGAGGAGGTAAGGGCGATCAAGGCCGACGGAATTGACGTGGTGATCACCGATCATCACGAGCCCGGCTCTATGGTGCCCGAAGGGGTCCCCGTTGCCGACCCGAAATGCGACCCGAAATGCGAAAGCTCCATTCTTGCTGGCGTAGGCGTCGCCCTCAAAGTGGTTCAGGTGCTCGGCGGTCGCCTCGGAAAGCCCCATCTGTGGCGTGATTACACTGATTTCGCCACCTTGGGAACGGTTGCCGACCTTATGCCTTTGCGTGGGGAAAACCGCGCCTTGGTGGCGGACGGCATAGAAAAAATGAACAAGCATCCTCGTCCCTGCATTGCTGCGCTCGTGGGCGTATGCAACGTGGCGGGAAAGCCCCTTTCTTCGACGAACCTCTCGTTTTCGCTTATTCCTCGCTTGAATGCGGCGGGACGAATGGGCATTGCCGATTTGGCTCTCGAACTTTTAATGACGGACGATTTCGAGGATGCTCAGGCGAAAGCCGCGGAACTCGACCGCGTCAACGACGAGCGCCGCGCGATTGAGGCCGACCTTGCCGAAGAGGCGCGCGCGAAGGCGGATGCCATCTATGACGGCCAGCGTGCGCTTGTTTTGGCAGGCGAAGGATGGCACGAAGGGGTCAAGGGCATCGTCGCGTCTCGGCTGGTCAATGCGTTCGGCGTTCCGTCCCTGCTCTTCACTATAGAAGATGGCGAAGCGCGCGGGTCGGGTCGAAGCGTTGGTCAGGTGAACCTATTCAAGGCCGTCGAATCCGCATCCGACATCCTCACGCGCTTCGGGGGTCACGGAGCTGCGGTCGGGGTAACCCTTCCGGCCGACAAGCTTCCGGAATTCTCTGAGCGATTGTGCTCGTATATGGACGAGCTCCCCGAGGACAGCTTCCATCCGCTCATCGAGATCGACTCGCTGGTCAATCTCTCGGAGCTCACAATCGAAAACGTTGAAGAGCTCGATCGTCTCGCTCCTTTCGGCCAGGAAAACCTGACGCCGCGCTACTTGGCACGCAACGTTCGCCTTGCCAACTGTCGCGCAGTCGGTGCGGGGAAGAACCACCTTGCCTGCACGCTTACCGACGGAGCTTCGTCGGTCGATGCGATTATGTTTCATTGCGACGGAATCGACTCCCTCATGGCCTGCGGAAGCGTGGTGGACGCTGCATTTCAAGTGCAGATCGACGAATGGCGTGGCCGCCGGACTGTCAAGTGCATGCTCGACGCCATAGAACCGGCCTGTCCATGCCCCGCGTTGCGCGCCTGTCTTCCGAGCGAGGACGTGGACTTCATTCGGGAGCTTTGCGAGGCGACGCGGGAGATGGAGGAAACCGCCGATTGCGGATGCGCTTCCGAACGGTGCCGCCGCCGCGGGCAGTGGGAAGAGGCCGCGCGTCGGGGGTCTGAGCTTCTGACGAAGAAGCTGGTGGAGGCGTGCATTGGAAAGAGGCCCCTGCATCCTTCTCAGGAGCGTGCGCTAGAGTGCCTTGACAAGGGCGTCAACACGCTTGCTGTCATGGGGACGGGGCGTGGGAAGTCGCTCATCTTCCAGATACATGCCGCACGCTGCGCCCTGAGCCAGGGCAAGGCGAGCATCCTGGTGTATCCGTTGCGGGCTCTCATCTCCGACCAGGAGTTTCACCTCAATGCTCTTTTCGAGCGGCTCGGTCTTCGTGCTGCGTCTCTGACTGGAGAGACGCCTTCGACTCAGCGCGCTGCGGTCTATGAGGGGCTTTCCAACGGAGGAATCGACGTGGTGCTCACCACGCCCGAGTATCTTGCGTGCCATATGGACGATATATCCGCATGCGGGCGTATCGGCTTCATGGTCGTCGACGAAGCGCACCATATGGCGCAAGCGGGTGCTGGCAAGAGGCCGGCCTACGATGTCTTGGGCGCGTTTGCTTGTAAGCTCGCAGACCCCGTGGTTCTCGCTGTCACCGCAACGGCTCCGACGGATGTTGCCTCTCATATCGTGCAATCGCTCGGCATTCAGGCAGTCGTGCGTGACGAAGCCGATCGGTGCAACCTTGCCGTCGACGATCATCGAAGCCTGCGCGACAAGGACAGCTATCTTGCCCGCATCGTCGCATCGGGCGAGAAGACGATCGTCTACGTGAATTCCCGCATGGGGTCGGTCGACCTCACACGCCATTTGCGCGCTATGGTCCCCCAGGTTGCCATGCAAGTCGGTTTTTACAATGCAGGGCTTTCGCGAGAGGAACGTTTGCGCATAGAACGTCTTTTTCGAGAGGATGTTCTGCGCGTTTTGGTGTGCACGTCAGCTTTCGGCGTGGGCATTGATATTCCCGATGTGCGCCATGTGGTTCTCTACGGCATGCCGTTTTCGGAGATAGAGTTCAACCAGATGAGCGGTCGTGCTGGTCGAAACGGTGCCGATGCAACGGTTCATCTGCTGTTTGGGTCGCGCGATGCCGCCTCGAACAGGGGTGTGCTTAACCAGGGTACTCCCGAACATGACGTCATGGCCCAGATATACCGCGAGCTGCGTCGTATGCAGCGAGAGGCTGCCAAGGACGCGGCTGCGAATTCGTCTGGGGCCTTCGCGTCGGTTCGCGGTCAAGAAAACGCCGTCGACGGCGGTGTGGCCAAAACGGAAAAAGACGTCCTATCCGTTTCTACCCACGATGGCGATGTTTTCTTTACAATGACTACCGATGGGTTGGCGCATATATGCACGCAGCGTTCGCCCCATTTTCCGATAACGCCCGATATGTGCGCGTGCGGGCTTGCCGTCTTCGAAGAACTCGGCCTCGTGCGCATGCGTTCGTGCTCGTGCGCATGCGACCAACGTTACGAGGTCCATGTGTGCGATTTCGGCGGGAAGGTGGAATTGGGCGACAGCGTGCGTTACCGCGAAGGTATGGGGGAGGCAGAGGCGTTTGCGCGCTTTACCGAATGGGTGATGCGCAGTCCCGCATCGGTTCTCCGCGATCGCATCATTCGACCTATCGTGCCCGATGACATGCAAGGGGAAGGGGGACGCGATGTCCGATGAGAAAAACGCTTCGCAGGTCGGTGCTCCGATCGACCCTGTTCTCGCCAGGGCCTCGGGAGCGTGGGCCTTCGAGATATACGAGGGCGGCATAGCCCCTTCCGCGAAGCCTTCCGAGGCAAGAGCTCCCGAAGTGCGCTTTGCGAAGCTTCAGAGAGTTACGGCGGAGTACATCAACGAAGATGACCAGGCTCTGCTTGAGAAAGCATATCGTTTTGCGAGCGAGGCTCACAAGGAGCAAAAGCGCAAAAGCGGCGAGCCGTTCATTGCTCACCCTATAGAAGTGGCGCTCATTCTTGCCGATTTGCGCATGGATGCCGACACGCTGTGTGCGGCTCTTCTTCACGACACGGTGGAAGATACGCCGACGACGGTCGAGGAAGTGTCCGAGCTGTTTAACCCGCAGGTCGCTCAGCTGGTGCAGGGTGTCACGAAGATCACGCGCATCGAAGTGGGAAGCCTGACCGATGAACAGGCGGCAACCATTCGCAAGATGTTCGTCGCCATGAGCAAAGACATTCGCGTCATCGTCATCAAGCTTGCCGACCGCCTGCACAACATGCGTACGCTTTCGGCCCTTAAAGAAGACCGCCGTATCTTCAAGGCGCGCGAAACGCTCGAGATTTACGCGCCTATAGCCCATCGTCTTGGCATAGGTTCCATCAAATGGGAGCTTGAAGACCTTTCGTTCTATTATCTTGATCCCGCAAAATTCGGTCAGATCAGTCGCATGGTGGCGGAAAGCCGCGTAGAGCGCGAGCGCTATCTAGCCGATGTCATAGAGACGCTCACGGGCGAGCTTACCAAAGTCAACATCACCGGCCACATTGCGGGGCGTCCGAAGCATCTGTATTCCATCTATCAGAAGATGACGAAGCGTGGCAAAGGGTTCTCTGAGATTTACGACCTAATTGCCGTGCGTGTCATAGTGAAGACGGTCAAGGATTGCTATTCGGTGCTCGGCGCCGTTCATGCGTTGTGGCATCCCATGCCGGGTCGCTTCAAAGATTACATTGCCATGCCAAAGCTCAACATGTACCAGAGCTTGCATACCACGGTCATAGGTCCTTCGGGCCGCCCTCTTGAGGTTCAAATCAGAACCGAGGAAATGCACCGTATGAGCGAATATGGTGTTGCGGCGCATTGGCGTTATAAGGAAAAAGGCAGCAAGGCGGACGAGGCGTTCGATCGCCAGATTGCCTGGTTGCGCCAGATGGTGGACTGGCAGGAGGAGACGAAAGACTCTCGCGAATTCTTGAGCGATTTGAAGGTTGACCTGGCACCTACGGAGGTCTTTGTGTTTACGCCTGCGGGCGATGTCATGAGCCTGCGGAGCGGTTCGACGCCGGTCGATTTCGCTTACAACGTTCACTCTGAAGTGGGCAATCATTGCGTAGGAGCAAAGGTCAACGGTGCTATCGTTCCTCTTTCCTACGAGCTGCAGATGGGCGACCGCGTGGAAATTCTCACCCAGAAGAGCGCCACGCCGTCGCGCGACTGGATCAAAATGGTTAAAACCCCGTCAGCGCGCAGCAAGCTTCGCAGCTATTTTTCCAAGGTGAGCCGAAGCGACGACCTTATTCAGGGTCGAGATAAGCTCGCGCGTGAAATGAAGAAGCATGGTTTCGGGCTCGGGTCTACATCATCGGTACGTGCCCAGAAATCCGTTGCTGAGCAGATGGGTTATAAAGACGTCGAGGATATGATGGTTGCCATAGGTGCGGGCAAAGAGACTGTGCTGCACGTGGCCAACCGCCTTCTGAAGGTTCTCAATCCTCAGCCGGTCGACGACGCACCGAGCATTCCCATGATGAGCAGCGGCGTCATGCCTCCGCTCATCACATCGGTCAAGCGCCCGAACGTGCGCAGGAAGGCCCATGCTTCGAATGGGGTTATCGTCGCCGGGCTGGAAAACGCCCCGGTGCGTCTTTCGCGTTGCTGCAATCCCGTTCCGGGCGATGCAATCATCGGCTTCGTTACGCGAGGTCGCGGCGTGTCTGTCCATCGAGCCGATTGCCCGAATGCGAAAGACCTCATGCGCGACCAGGGCCGCTTGATCAAAGTCGAATGGGAAGCAACCGCAGAAACTACAAGTTCGTATCAGGTGGAGGTCTTTATCGAAGCCCTCGATCGCATGAACCTTTTGCGTGATATCATCAACACGTTGTCCGACACGGGCGTGAATGTGCTTGCGTCGAACACGGTGAGCCATTCTGACGGCATAGTCGAGATGAGGTATCTGTTCCAGGTTTCTCAGGTGTCGAACATAGAGAACATCCTGGAATCTTTGCTCAGGATCGACGGCGTTTTCGATGCGAGGCGTATGCTTCCAGGAGATGCGGCTCATAGGAAGAAATAGAAATTTCCGCGCTTGACGCGGTGACGCGAAGCCACCCCGGCCGGTTTCGGTCGGGGTGTAATATGCTGGACGCGAGAGCGGGTGCTTTCGCTGGTTGAAAGGAATGTTCGATGCGTGCGAACTGCAAACGTGTCGTTACCGATTCGAACGGTTGCGTCCCGGTGACCATTCTCGTTATCGGAATGATGGACAATAACTGCTTCATCGTGTCCGATGGCCGTGAAGAGGGGGCTCCTGCGCTCGTAGTTGATCCTGCGGGCGATCCCGAAGCTATCAAGAAGGCTCTCGGCTGGCTCGACCTTCAGTACATAGTTTGCACCCATGACCACAACGATCACCTGGTAGGTCTTCCCGAGCTCGCAAAGGCAACGGGGGCGAAGGTCGTTTCGAGCGTCGCGGACTCCAAAATCATCGAACGCGGGCAGGGCGGCTATTTCGGAGACTGGGATGCTGTCGCTCCCGTTCATGTCGACCGCAAGGTCAAAGACGGAGAAGCCATCAAGCTCGGTTCTCTTGAGTTCGAGGTCCTGCTTACTCCTGGTCACACCAAGGGTGGCATCTGCCTGTATCTGAAGGGATTCGATGGCAAGCCGGGCATCCTTTTTTCGGGCGATACGCTGTTCCGTGGCGCGACGGGCCGCGTTGATTTCGAAGGCGGTAGCGAACGCGAAATGCGCGAGAGCCTTCGTACGAAGCTTGCTCCGCTCCCTGATTCCACCATTGTCTATCCCGGCCATGAGGGCTTGACGACGATCGGCATGGAGCGCCGTCGCGTCATCCAGGCTTTCTAGCGGGCTTAGACCTGGCGCATTCGTGTGATCGGAGGACCTTTTGAGCGTCGAGCTTGGAACTTTTGTCGCGGGGCTTATGTCTGACCCCCTCATGCTTGCGGTGACCCTTCTCAATATCGGCGTCATCGTAGTGAACGGAGCAACCGATGCCCCGAACGCTATTGCAACAGTGGTTTCCACTCGCTCTATGAAACCGCGCCCCGCCATCGTCATGGCGGCCGTGTGCAATTTCCTAGGTTTGCTGGTGGTGTCGCTTTTCACGAGCGCCGTCGCCAACACCATCTTCAAAATGGTCGATTTCGGCGGAGACAACCAGGCGGCCCTTGCCGCCCTTGCTGCCGCGATGGTGGCCATCATCGTCTGGGGCGCGGCTGCCTGGTTTTTCGGCATACCCACGTCGCAGAGTCATTCGCTTATCGCCGGCTTGACGGGTGCGGCTATAGCCGCGGTCGGCAGCTTCGACGCCATCAACTGGAACGAGTGGATGAAGGTTATCTATGGAATCCTTCTTTCCACGTTTCTGGGTTTCGGCATGGGATGGCTTACTGCGCGCCTTATCGCGCGACTTTGCAGAAGAGCGCCGCGCAATAAGGCGAACCAGGTCTTTCATTGGGGCCAGATAATCGCCGGCGCAGGCGTCGCCTTTATGCACGGTGCTCAGGACGGACAGAAGTTCATGAGCATCTTCATGCTTGGCATTGCGCTTACCGCCGGATTAGGACAGCCCGCTGAATTAGCGCTTCCCGTATGGCTGATGGTGCTCTGTGCGGTCAACATGGGCCTTGGCACGGCGATCGGTGGAGAGAGAATCATCAAAAACGTCGCCATGAACATGGTGAAACTCGAGGTTTACCAAGGCTTCGCGGCGAGTCTTTCCGCCACGCTGTGCCTCATGCTGGCCACGTTTACCGGCATGCCGGTTTCTACCACGCATGTAAAGACTACGGCCATTATGGGCGTGGGGGCGGCCAAACGAAAAAGCGCCGTGAAGTGGCAGGTTGCCATCGACATGGTGAAAACCTGGGTTCTGACATTTCCCGGGTGCGGTCTCATCGGCTTCTTAACAGCGGAATTGTTCCTCCTGTTCGTATAAGGGGTTGCGCTTCGTTCGAACTGCGTGTGCGCGAAGCGTTTTGGGGAAGGCACGGTTATTGTCGTGCGAGCGAGAAAGGGCAGCAATGTCTCTTAAGCAGAAATTCAACTATTTCGACGCGTTCGAAAAGCAGGCCGATCTGGCATGCCAGGAGGCGGAGCTTCTTATTGAAATCATCGAGAGCTTCACCACGTCTGACACGCTTCTGCCTGACATCGAACGTGCTCACGAAATCGAGCATGCCGCCGACAAGGTCTGCCATAGCATCTTCCAGGCTGTCAGCGTTGACTTCATCACGCCAATCGACCGAGAAGACATCATCTCTCTGACGCAGAGCATGGACGATATTCTTGACTACATGGAAGCGACCATCCAGCGTTTCTACATGTTCAATCTCACTTCCATGCACCCGCGCGCTATCGATTTTGCGCGCCTGCTGCTTAAGAGCTGCGAAGCCCTGAAGGTTGCCATGGGGGAATTCAGGAACTTCAAGAATTCCAAGAAGCTTCCTGCCCTTATCGTGAAGGTGGGCGATGCAGAAGAGGAGATGGACAGCCTCTTTTTCACGGCGATGCACGGTCTGTATAAGGAATCGCGAGAGGACGCTCTCGACATCTTCATCTGGGACAAGCTGTTCCAGCGCATGGAGAACACGGCGGATACGTGCGAGCGCGCATCCGACATCATGGACTCCATTATCATGAAGTACGCCTAAGATGCCGGTGCCTCATTAGGGACTTCATGCACGAGGCGCCCTCGAAGCCGCTTCCGGTTCGAGGGCGCCCTGTCAAGCGCTTCCAAAGTCGGCGCTGTTTGCCGTACGGCATTCGCTTGCGACTTCCTACCGTTTCAACAAGTGTTCTACCGCCCAATCAAGCGCGACGTTTCGTCGCGCTTTTTGATGGAGCATCCAGGTTTTTCCCGTAGCCGAAAGCTCGTCGAAAAGCTCTTTCTCTCTTCCGGGGGCAAGCTCCGCGAGGGTCGCGTCTATCTTGTCTTGGCTCACGGAGAGTTCCTGCTTGATGAAGACGAGGTCTAAGGCAACGTTGGTCGAAAGTTCGTCGAAGGCTTCGTCGTAGAGCTCGTCTTCGACTTCTTGGGGTTTCACGCGATGGGCAATGCGATACTCGCGGTATGTCAGGCCTTTGTCGGCGAGGTGTTGCTGGAACTGCTCCTTTTTCAATGCGAGAGCCTTGCGCAGCAGCCGGTCGGGGATGGTGCCGTGGACTCGCGCGCGAAGCGTTTCTCGCACGAGGTCTCGATCGGAAAGCGACGAGGTGCTCCGCGTTCCGTCTTTCGCCGCTTTAGGACGTTTGCGGACAATGGGGGTTTCGCAGTCTACGTCCATTGAGGGGACGGGGTAGACGCGGGCGCGGAAAGAGAAGGGTTCCCGTTCGCGCAGGGGCGAGTCGCCTTCGAGCTCGGGGGCTCCCATGAACAAAGGCGCCGTTTCCTCGAGAGCCGTTTCAGCGGCGCGTGCCATAATAGTCTCTTCAAGAAACTTTTGTATCTCACGTGTGGTGAGAAGTTCTTCGGTACGTTGTCGTACGCGGTTTTCATCGCACTTGAGAATGCGGGCCATGCGCTTCCATGCGCCGCTTGCGAGGCTGGTCACCTCTTCCGCTTCGAGGTACACGTCAATTTCGAAAGGAGAGGTCTGCCCCTCCATAGCGCTTATTTCCATGGGTTCCTCCTTGCGTACGAAGCGGTTCGTTCGGCCGAAAGATGCTTTCATTGTGGCACAGAGCGTTCGGTGTTCGGGGCGCAACGATCGCACGAGAGAAAAAGAGCACAGCAACGCGAGGGGCGGTGCGTTTGCTCGGTCGCCGTTTGCCCCCCGAAAAGAGCGAACCCCACGAGCGAAGGGGAACTCGTGGGGTTCGGTGCACAAAGGGCATTGCATCGCCGCGAAGCGTGTCGCAGCGGCGCCGTGGATTGTTGCGTCAACGCAAGGAGGCGTATCGTAGCGACGACGTACGAACATCCCCGCTATGCAGTGTGCTGAAAATTGGTTACTTTGCGGCCAGCGCCTTGCCGATCATGCGTGCGAAGGTGACGGAGCGTCCGCAGCAGTTGCCAGTGGACATGTTCGGATACGTATGTGCGTAGTACGATCCCGAGTCGACGCCCGTGACATAAAGGCCTTCGATGGTTTCGCCTTCGTCGTTTACAGCCTGGAAGTTTTCGTTGATGGTGATGCCGTCCAGGGTGCACAGCATGTATCCGGAGGTGCGTACGCCGTAGAACGGAGCAGTACGAATGGCGGACAGACGGTGTGCGTCTTTGCCGAAGTCGAGGTCAACGCCGGCATCGAAGTTCTCGTTCTGTCGCTCGACCGTTGCCTTGAGTGCATCGGCGGGGATGCCCAGGCCTTCGGCGAGCTCTTCGATGGTGTCGGCGACGACAATGTATCCGTCGTCGATTAGGCCCTGGTTGAGGCCCTTGACGGCATCGAGCGTCATGTTGGTGGGAGCGCCGTTGTCAAATGGGAAGACGCGCGCACATCCGTGGATGTCGAACTGCTCGAGATACTGTTCGTAGTCCGAGTCCCAGATGTCGACAACGGTATGGTGCGGCTGCGTCAACGTGGCGTTGAGGATATAGTCGTACGGGGCTGCTTCATTGGTAAAGCGCTCGCCGTTAAGGTTGACTTTCAGCCACGGATTCGAGCCCATCCAGAACAAGGAGCCGACTGTGTCCGACCCGCCGAACTCATCGGGTTTTACAGCAACGCGGTCGAAGACCATCGCGGTGTGGACTTCGTCCATGTGCGCGCCCGCCCACAGGCACGCCTTGATGCCGTCGCCCGTGGTGCCGTCGATGGCGATGGAGAGGGGGTACTTGTCCATGGTCTGAGGCTGCAGGGCTTTGAGCATGTCTTCATTGCGTGCATAGCCGCCCGTGCAGACCACTGTGCCCTTGCTTGCGTTGATTTTGATATAGCCGTCGGGTCCTTCGGCGATTGCGCCCGTTACCGCGCCGCTTTCGTCCTGGACAAGCTTGATCATAGGGGTGTTGAAGCGGAATTCGACGCCCTTGGATTCTGCGTAATCGCCCAAGACGATTTTGCCGTTGACGACATCGGAAAGGCCGGCGAATTCGGCGTCGGCAGGCCAGCTGGGAATGTGGCCAGTAGCCCAGTGTTTGTACAAATCATCTCGGCCGTCATTGTTTTCGTCCTGGTCGCTTACGTGCTGTTCGTGCTTGGCTCCTTTAGCTTTTCGAAAACCATCGAGTCCGTTTCGCCGTCGGTCGATGTCAAAGTGGTCGAAGAGAAAGGGGGCGACGGCGTTGAGGGGTCGCTGGAGGAGCGCTGTAGCAGGCTTGCCGAAGACGCATGTCTAACCGAGCGTGAACGGGAGGTGTTTCTGCTCTTGGCGCACGGGCGTAATGCTCGTTATATTCAGGAGACCCTGGTCGTTTCGTACAATACGGTGAAGACCCACGTTTCGCACGTGTGCGCAAAGCTTGGAGTGCATTCGCATCAGGAGCTGATAGACCTTGTTGAATCGAAAGGATGAGCTCAGGAGCCGACGAATGGACCGTGGCGGACTTGTCGTGTCAACGTCGGTGGGCGTTTGTCGATGCCGTGTCTGTTCGCTTTTGCTTGGTGATTTGCGGTGTCGCGCTCGTGTCGCCCCTGTTCGACGCTTCCTCGGTGCCGTTTTTATGTAGCGGGGCAAAGCGCGCGAGCCTGCCCTTTCGGACTCGAAAAATGCACGAGCTCGCTCTTTCGGACTCGAAAAATGTATGAAGTGTATCAATGCGCTTCGTGCGTCTCGGGATATAACTCATAAAAATAGACAAAGTATTGCTTTATGTGGAATAACGTGAGGGAAATTGTGCTGTGAGCTGCAGGCGCGCTGTAAATCGGGTACGTTTCGCGCATTTTGCGAGTTTCGCACGGCAGCTTGGTGCATTTTAATCTGCGTCTGAGCCTTTTCGGTGTGTTGACGGGGCGTGAACGGCGGTGGCAAGGGCGTGGACTATAATTCTCCGCATTATCCAGACGCGAAGGGACATTTCATGTTTTCATCTCACGATTCATCTTTCGATTTCGCGCCGGGCGCACAGACACACGGCTTTATCGTCCAATCAAGCGAGCCCTTGTCGGAAATCGACGGGTTTGCGCATGTGATGAGGCACGAGAAAAGCGGCGCTCGGCTACTTTTCCTTCAGAATGAAGATGCCAATAAGGCATTTTCCATAGCGTTCAAAACACCGCCTGCGGATGACACGGGCGTCTTTCACATCTTGGAGCATTCGGTACTGTGCGGATCTGAGAAGTTTCCCGTTAAAGAGCCTTTCGTGGATTTGCTCAAAACGTCCATGCAGACGTTTCTCAATGCGTTGACGTTTCCCGATAAAACCATGTATCCGGTGGCCAGCACGAACGAACAGGACCTGATCAATCTCATCGATGTCTACATGGATGCGGTCCTGCATCCTGCGATCTATGGTAAGCGCGCCATCTTCGAGCAGGAAGGATGGCATTACGAGCTCGAAGGGGCTGAAGGCGAGGCTATCGCCGACGCTGCTGCTTTCGAGGGTGAGACGGTCGCCGAGAATGGCACGCCTGATAAGGTTGCCATCGAAAAAGACGCTTCAGGTGAGCGCTTGCGCTACAACGGCGTCGTTTTCAATGAGATGAAAGGTGCGCTGTCCGATCCGGACAGTGTGCTCTACCACGCGGTGAACAGGGCTCTTTTCCCGGATACGTGCTACGCTTTCGAATCGGGAGGGCATCCGAGGGCCATTCCCCAGCTGACCTACGAGAGCTATCTGGACACCCATGCGCGTCATTATCGCTTGGATAATTCCTATATCGTGCTGTACGGAAATCTCGATGCCGACCGAATTCTGGGCTTTCTGGACGAAAACTATCTTTCGGTGTTCGAATCGCGCAGCGAGGCTGCGCCGAACGCTATCGGGGTTCAGGAACCGCGCGTGGCGCTGGATGAAACGGTCCGGATGGAAACCGCGCCGGAAAACGCGGGCGTTGGACTGGCCTATGTTGTGGGCCAGGCGCGCGATTTCGAGCGCGTGCTGGCATGTGACATTCTCCTCGATGCGCTGATGGGCGGCAACGAATCCCCTATAAAGCGAGCCATTCTCGACGCCGGTCTTGGCGGTGACGCCACGGCCTATCTTCTGGATTCGCAGGCTCAGCCTGTGGCTATGTTCCAGCTGCGCAATGCCAACGACGGCTCGGCGCAGCCGTTCATGGATCTTGTCGAATCCGAGGTTCGTCGTCTGGTTCGTGACGGCATTCCTCGAGACGTGCTTGAAGCGTCGCTTGCGCAGATGTCGTTCGATCTGCGCGAACGTGATCGCGGTATGGCCGACGGCGTGCCCCTGGCCATGAATGCGCTTGCTGGCTGGCTTTATGACGACGATATGCCTACGACGTATCTTCGATACGAAGACGCGCTCGCCCATATGCGCGCCGGTCTCGAAGGGCGTTATTTCGAAGACGTGCTCGAATCGCTTGTGTGCAAGAGCGACCACAAGGCCTTGGTCGAGCTTGTCCCCGAGAAGACTGAGGGCGATTCCGAAGAGGCCGCTGAGCTTGCAGCCAAGCTTGCTCAGATGGACGAAGTGGACAAGCAGGAGATTCGCGACGAAATGGCTGCGTTGCGCGTAATGCAGGAAAGCCCCGATGCTCCCGAAGCCGTCGAAACGCTTCCGCGTCTGCGCGTGAGCGATATAGGCCCCGCAAGCCCCGACCCCGAGATGCAGGTTTTTGCGGAGGGTCCCATCGCGTGTCTGTTCCACAACGTGCCTACGCGCAAGATAAGCTATCTTTACCTGTATTTCGGCATCGATGACCTTGCGTGGGAAGACGTGCCGTACCTGAGCGTGCTCGGCATGCTCCTTTCACGTCTCGATACCGAGCGTCATACTGCGGCCGAGCTGGATGTCCTCATGCGCCTGCACCTGGGGTCTCTGCGCTTTTTCGCCGATGCGTTCGTTGACGACGCCGACCCTTCAAGGATCTCGCTCAAGATGACCGTTGCCACCAGCGCGCTTTCGGAGGAGCTCGAGCAGATGGCGCGCATCCCACGTGAGATTTGGGAAACCACGAAATTTGACGATTCCGATAAGATTCGCGACATTCTGGTGCAGCGTCGCATTGCCATGGAACAGTCATTTGCCAACGAGGGCCACGTGCGTGCAATGAACAGGCTCTCCTCGTACGAATTCAAGTCGGGCGTTTTGAAAGAGGCCATGGAAGGTGTGGATTTCTATCGCTTCCTGTGCGATTTGATCGACAACTTCGACGAACGTTTCGATGCGTTGCAATCGCGCTTGCGTGACGTATGCTCACGCGTCTTCACGAAGCGCGACGTGGTGGCGAGCTTTACGGGCTCGAAGGCAGACAGGGAGATTTTCTTCCATATGGCGGGCGATTTCGGTCTGCCCGGAGAAGCGAGGATATTCGACGGCAAGCCTTCCACTCCCGCTTTTGGAGAAAAGATTCCTGAGCCCGTAATGAAGCGCGAGGCGTTCATCGTGCCGAGCGATGTGTGCTATGTCGCCAAGGGCTCCGACGTAGGAGCTCTTGGGGCGTACGCGGGCGAGTGGCAGGTGCTCGCAAGCGCACTTTCGTTCGACTACCTGTGGAATGAGGTGCGCGTGAAAGGCGGCGCGTATGGCGTAGGCTTCCGCCGTACGCCCGAAGGTTTCGGACGGTTCTATTCCTTCCGCGATCCGGCGGTCGATCCGACTCTCGAACGTTTCGATGCTGCGGGTTCGTGGCTGGCGTCGTTCGACCCGAGCGAAGAAGAGATGGAGGGCTACATCGTAAGCACCGTGGCTTCGCACGATGCTCCGGCCAAGCCAAGGCAGGTTGCTCGGCGCCAGGACGCTCAGTTCTTCTGCGAAAAGCCCGCGGGCTATCGCGAGCGGCTGCGGGCGGAAAAGCTGGCCACAACGCCGGAAAAGCTACGTGCATGCTCTACGGCGCTTGATGAGGTCGCCCAGCGCGGCAGCATCTGCGTTTTCGGCGGGGAAGATGTCGTGCGCGCTTCGGCGGGGGAATTCGACGTTATCGAGCTGATGTAAACGAAGGCTGTTCGCAGTGGGGCGCAATTGCTGCGCCCCTTTTTACGTTGTGGGTTCGCGAGGTGTTTGCAAGCTCGTGGTGTTGTGCAAACCGTAGGCGTTATCGCGTATTCGAGGGGCTCTTCGACGCGCATCTTGCCCGACGGGCATGCGATACGCTGCGTCTTGCGTTGAAAGCATGGCGCGTAGCGCGCATTCTCATCCGACTCTCCACGCAAGGTGCTACAATGTTGCGTTACGAATAACGCCACGTCGCAAAGGATGTCCATGCCTTACAATGCACCCGAGGGAACTGCCGATATGCTTCCCGCCGTCGCGCGCCTGTGGCGCTCAACGACGGAAACCGCGGCAAAGCTTTTTGCTGCGTATGGCTACGAGCCCATCGATACGCCCATTTTCGAGATGACCGAAGTGTTTACGCGCGGCATCGGCGAAGCAACCGATGTCGTGGGCAAAGAAATGTTCACTGTTCGCAGCGGCGAAAACTACAAACGCGCGCTTGCTGCCGGCTCCGACGAGGGCTTGAAGTCCAAGCAGAAGCTTTCTCTTCGCCCCGAAGGTACGGCCGGTGTGGTTCGTGCGGTGGTTCAGCATAATCTGGTCGAGCAGGGAGCGGCTCCGGCGAAGCTCTTCTATGCAGGCCCGATGTTTCGCGCGGAACGTCCCCAGAAAGGACGCCTGCGCCAATTCCATCAGATAGGCGTCGAATGCCTGGGCGCAACCGAACCCACGGCTGACGCTGAGATGATTATCATGCTCATGCGCTTCTACGAAACCATGGGTGTACCTCGCCAGAATATGCGCCTGCTCATTAATTCCATGGGCGACGATGCATGTCGTCCCGCATATCGCGAAAGCGTGCGCCAATTCATTCTCGACCATGAGGATGAAATGTGCGAAGAGTGTCGCCGTCGTGCGGAAAGCAATCCGCTGCGTGCGTTCGACTGCAAGAACGAGACGTGCTCTCGCGTTATGGAGGCAGCCCCGAAAATTACTGACAATCTGTGCGACGATTGCCGTGCTCATTACGAAGCGGTCAAGGCCCTGCTCGATGCCGCGGGCGTTTCCTACATCGAAGACCCCACACTGGTGCGCGGTCTCGACTATTACACGCGTACGGTTTTCGAAGTCCAAGTTACCGAAGGCATGGGCTCTCAGAGCGCCATCGGCGGCGGTGGTCGCTATGACAAGCTTGCCGAATCCGTGGGAGGTCGTCCTACTCCGGGTCTCGGTTTCGCGCTCGGTTTCGAACGCATGGTTCTTGCGCTTGAGGCCGCCGGCGTTTTGGGCGAAAGCGCGAAACGCGTTGACGGATACGTCGCCTGCGTGGACAATTCTGTTCGCGCGGCTGCTTTCGATTTGGTGTGCGCCGCTCGCGACGCTGGGCTTTGCGTCGAGATGGACCATCAGGGAAAGAGCTTGAAAAGCCAGTTCAAAATGGCCGACAAAGCCAATGCCCGCGTTGTGATCGTGCTCGGCCCCGATGAGCTTTCCCAAGGTAAGGCGCGCATTCGCAACATGCGCAGCCATGCCGAGAAGCTGGTCGACATCGCCGCGGCAAAACGCCTGCTTTCCCAATTCGGCGGGCAGCGCGTAGGGGGCGCATCGTCTCCTGTAAACATCGATACTGTGTTCTCGTTCGAGAATGACGATAAGGAGTAAGAGAGCAAATGACCGATTACTTGAACGATTACTGCATGCACGATCACACGTGTGGCCAGCTGCGTGCATCCGATGTGGATTCTCAGGTTACGCTGACCGGCTGGGTGTGGCATAACCGCGACCACGGTGGACTCATCTTTGTCGACCTGCGTGATCGCGAGGGCTACACCCAGGTCGTTATCGACCCCGATTGCGTCAGCGCCGAAGACTTCGCCGTTGCCGAGCATCTCGGCCGCGAATACGTTGTCGAAATCGTCGGCAAGGTGCGTGCCCGTGCTGAGGGTACGGTCAACCCCAATATGGCAACCGGCGAAATTGAGGTTCTGGCAACGTCTGTCAAGGTGCTCAACACTTCCGTCACCCCGCCGTTCTCCATCGAAGACGGCATCGAGACCGACGAGACCACTCGCATGAAGTGGCGCTACATGGACCTTCGTCGCCCCGAGATGTTCAACGCCATCAAGCTTCGCCACACCGTGGCGCAGGCTATGCGCTCTGCGCTGAACGACCGCGGCTTCATCGAGGTTGAGACTCCCATTCTGGCAAACTCCACTCCCGAGGGCGCTCGCGACTACATCGTTCCCTCCCGTCCGAACCCGGGCAAATTCTACGCGCTTCCGCAGAGCCCGCAGCAGTTCAAGCAGATGCTGATGTGCGGCGGCATCGAGCGCTATTATCAGATCGCTCGCTGCTTCCGCGACGAGGACCTGCGCGCCGATCGCCAGCCCGAGTTCACCCAGGTGGACATCGAGATGTCCTTCGTTCAGGGCGAAGACGTCATGGACATGATGGAAGGCGTCATGAGCGAAGTGCTGGCCGCTGCCGGCGTTGAACACGAATTCCCGCTGCAGCGTATGCAGTACGCAGACGCCATGGAATACTACGGCTGCGACCGTCCCGACGTTCGCTTCGATATGAAGCTCGTCAACCTGACCGAGATCGTGCGCGGCTGCGGCTTCGGCGTATTCGCCAAGGCCGTGGAAGCCGGCGGTGTGGTCAAGGCCATCAACGCCAAGGGCGCGGGTGACTGGAGCCGCGGCGATATCGACAAGCTGGCCAACATCGCCGCCGCTAACGGCGCGAAGGGCATGGCTTGGATCGCCTATACCACCGACGGTGCCGAGAAGAGCCCCATCATCAAGTTCTTCGACGACGAGACCTATGCCAAGATGAAAGAGGCTTTGAACGTGGAGCCTGGCGATCTGGTGCTTTTTGCCGCCGACACCGCCGATGTGGCTAACGCCGTGCTGTCCGCTTTGCGCCTGCATATGGCAGAGGCTCTCAATATCCCGCGCGAAGGCCATGCGCTTCTGTGGGTCGTCAACTTCCCCATGTTCCGCTACGACGAGGAAGAGAAGAAGTACGCTGCTGAGCATCATCCGTTCACCATGGTTCCTCCCGAGGAGCAGCACAAGATCGAAGAGGCTCCGCTTGAGTGCGGCAGCTATTCCTACGACTTGGTCATGGACGGCTTCGAGTGCGGCGGCGGTACCATCCGTATCCACACCGCCGAGCTGCAGCGTCGCATTCTTCGTGTGTGCGGCCTGACCGACGAGCAGATTGACGAAAAGTTCGGCCACCTCATCCACGCCCTCGAACTGGGCGCTCCTCCGCACGGCGGCATCGCGCTCGGCCTCGACCGACTGGTCATGCTGCTTGCGGGCAAGCAGTCTATTCGCGATGTCATCGCGTTCCCGAAGACCTCTTCCGCGTCTGACCCCATGACGGGCGCTCCGAACGAGGTTACGAGCCGCCAGCTCAAGGAAGTAGCGCTGCGTACGCTCTAAAAGCAATGCTGCGTGTGTCCTGGCTTGCCGGCTCGAAAGACGGCAACGGGCGGATCGCCAAGGTTTCTTTGGATACGTTCAAGGACGCTGACTCAGGTCGGCGTCCTTTTTTATGCCGCCGAAATTAGAAAAGCCGCCTGCTTGAATCGCGATTCGGGGGTGCGATTCAAAGCGCGGCGGCTTCGACTAAGGAGGCTAGGGAATTCGATACCGTGGTTTGCGGCCTTTGCATGGTTGCGAAAAGGCGGCTTCCGCCCGGTTCTTCGACCCCGCGGTCGGAGGGAGGGTGAAATGCGGGGTCGAAGGGGCGGCTGTCGGTATCGGAGGAAGATGGCTGCGGTGCGTTTGCCGAGGCTACGGCATGACGGCCATAAGCAGGCCGAGACCGATGAGGGCAAGGCCGGGGCCAGGCAGGATAAGAAGCGGTATGCCGATGAGCGCTATGCCCAAACCAAGGAGGCGTCTGCCAAGGTGGAGGCTTCTTTTCGGCATAGCTGCCGCACCCGATGCGCTTGCGAAGGGTTTCTGCCCAACGAAGCCGGCGGGAATGGCCGTCTTGCTTCCATCCTTCTCGATAACGTATGCCTCAACTGTCTGTGCATTGCTCGTGCTCATTGCGGTGCCTTTCTCTGCATGAGTGCACTATGACATAAGAGGAGGCCTTCTTGGACGTCACGTACGTTTCGTCATTGCGGCGTCACGCGTGCGTTTCCGTGCCGTAAGCAGTCCTCCTTTGTATCGTCATAATTGGCTTCGATTGGTATGCGGCAGCGGTGAACGCTGGTTTATGACGAGTCGAGGCAGTTTTGCATCTGTGCTCGTAGAATCCGCCGCCTTCTGGCGATTTAGACATTTACTCCCAGTGCCACGAGGGCAGGATGCTTTGCGCACCGATTTCGAAATGACGCTTCACGATGCCAAAGTCGATGGCAGCACAAGGGCCGCCAAGCGATGATATGTGCACGGTCTTTTCGTTAAGCTCGATGAAGAAACGCTGTCGGTTCATGGCAGTCGGTGCAAGCTGCGCGGCGCGGGCTCCTGCGACGAACCAGTCAGGCGCGGGATTCTCATCGCTGCGGCAGAGCTCTTCGAGCGGCTTGGTAGCATGGGGTTTTCCTTGGTTGGCGCCGTATCCAATCGTCAGAACGCAAGGGCACGTTTCGTCGGGTCCTATGCATGCCTTCAGATGCTTCTTGCGATACGTTAAAGCCACCCAGCAGCTGTTCAGACCGACTCGTTGTGCTTCGAGCGCGAGGAGTTCGCCATAATAGCCTATCTTTTCCTCGAGGCCGTCTTCTCGCCGTCCGATGAAAGCGACGCAATCATGTACGCCCTTGAACATGCCGTACGAGGCGAACCGCGAGAAAGCAGAGGGACATTCTCTGACCAGTTGGAAGCGAAGGTCTCCTTCGGTGTTGCATCGCGTGATGACTTCCTTGAGGCGTGCGACAACCTCATGCGAAAGAGGCTTGTCGCGATAGCTTCGCACGGCATGACGTTCTTCAATCGCTTGCATCAGGTTCATCGATGTTCCTTTCTCGCTTGAAGGTGTGTATCTTCGGGCATGTTTCTTTCGAGACCTCTTCTTCAACGAAGCGGTACGCTTTCCAAGCAAGCTGCGAAAGGGCGCCATGGCTTTGTCTCCGTTTCCGATGCTGCGGATATGGGGATTGTAGGGCGCAGACGCCGTTTCGTCAGCATTGAGAAAGAAAATCGATTCGAAGCGTCTTGCGCGCCCTTTCCTCGTTTCGGGAGGCATTTGACACGGGTTTTGCAAAGGCTCTTTTCGCCCGCGTTATACTAGTGGGGTTTTGCAAAGAGGAAGGAAGCCATGCTGTCTATTGGGTGTCATCTGTCATCGTCAAAAGGCTTCGCAGCCATGGGGAATACCGCCTCCTCCATCGGGGCTAGCACGTTTGCGTTTTTCACGCGCAATCCAAGGGGCGGTGCGGCGAAGGCGATCGATCCGGCGGATGCGGAGGCGTTGCGCGCGCATATGGAGGCGGAAGGGTTCGCCAAGCTTGTTGCGCATGCCCCGTATACCTTGAACTGTTGTTCGGACAAGCCTCATGCGCGGCAGTTTGCTCGCCAGGCGATGGCGGAAGACCTGCAACGTATGGAGCTTTTGCCGAACAATTACTACAACTTCCATCCTGGAAGCCATGTGAAACAGGGTGCAGATGCGGGCATCTCTATGATTGCCGAAGTGCTCAATGACGTTCTTGCTCCCGATCAGAGTACGGTTGTGCTGCTTGAGACCATGGCGGGCAAAGGCACCGAGGTCGGCCGTACGTTCGAGGAGCTTGCCGCCATTATCGATCGCGTAGAGCTCTCGGACCACATGGGCGTATGCCTAGATACCTGCCATGTGCACGATGCCGGATACGATATCGTCAACGACCTCGACGGGGTGCTTGAGGAATTCGACCGGGTCTTGGGCATCGAGCGTCTTCGTGCGGTCCATATTAACGACAGCAAGAACCCGTGCGGCGCGCACAAAGACCGCCATGAGGTGATAGGGAAAGGCTATATCGGCCTTGAGGCGTTCGAACGCATGGTGAACCATCCCGCGTTAAAGGCGCTGCCTTTCATTCTGGAAACGCCTAACGAACTGCCCGGATATGCCGAAGAGATAGAGCTTTTGCGCGGGTTCTCGAAGTCTTGTTCGTAAAGGAAACGCAAGATGAACTACGGAGTAATCGACGTCGGGTCGAACACGGTGCGTTTGTGCGTCTACGACGTGTCGGCCGATGGGAAGAAGTTCAAGACCATCATGAACCGCAAGACCATGGCCGGGCTTGCATCATATGTGCGCGATGGAAAAATCAGCGAAGAGGGCATCGCTGTCGCTGCGGAAAGCATAGGCAAATGCCTCAAGCGTGCGAGCTATTTGAAGCCGGTGCGCGTCGACGTGTTCGCAACGGCGGTGTTGCGCAATATATCGAACAGCGCCCAGGCGATTGCGGCCATCGAGTCCGAGGCGCATTGCTCGATTGTGCTGCTTTCGGAAGAAGACGAGGCTCATCTGGGGTTTGTCGGAGCATCTTCCCGGGATGCGATGGAAAATGGCGTGCTGATTGATATCGGGGGAGGCTCTTCCGAGGTCACGCTCATCGTGAACAGCAACGACGTGATGCGTGCAAGCCTGCCCGTGGGTTCGCTTTCGTCCTATAAAAGCCACGTGTCGGATATCCTTCCGACGGAAGAGGAATTCTCATCCATTCGGCGTGCGGTGCGAGACCTTTTAGATGCCGATGCTCACGGCATGTCCGAGCACCGGGTTCGTCGCCTGTTCGGTGTCGGGGGTAGCATTCGTGCACTTGCTGGGGTGAACGCTCTCATGCTCGATGGCGCTTCCGAGAGGGATATGGCGCACGAAGACGCGGACAGGCTCGTGTGCGACCTTTTCGAAAGGCGACGCGCCTTTTTGGATGCTGTTCTGCATGTTTCCCCAGAGCGTGTGCATACGATTGCGTGCGGCCTGGCTATTCTAATCGAGCTTTTCGACGACTTCGACGCCAGCACGCTGCATGTATGCGCGAATGGCGTACGCGAAGGATACCTGATCGACCGCATGTTGAAAAACGTGCACTAACGTCCGGAAGGGTCTGCCGACTCATGTAGGCAGGGCGAATGACACCGCATAAGCGTCTGCAATCTTTGCTGCAGAGCGAAAGAAAGGGACCCGGTCGGGTCCCTTTCTTGCAAATGAGCCTCTGTTTTAGCGGGAAACTACCCTTCGATCGAGATGAGCTTCTTGGCATCTTCGGGGGCGGGAAGTTCCTTCTTCGGAACGACAATGCGCAAGATGCCGTCTTCGAACTTTGCGCGAATATCGTCTTCCGAAATTTCTTCGCCTACATAGAAGCTGCGACGGCAGCTGCCGGTGAAGCGCTCTTTGCGGAGGTAGGTGCCGTTTTCCGACTTTTCTTCGGTTTCGGATTCAGTACTTGCCTGAATGGTGAGATAGCCGTCTTGCAGCTCGGCGTGGACGTTTTCCTTCTTGAAGCCCGGAAGGTCGATATCGAACTCATAAGCCTTTTCGGTCTCCTTGATATCGGTCTTCATCATGGAAGGCATGGCTTGCTTCGGTTGCGGACGGCTGCCGAACACATCGAAGGGGTCGCTCAGAAAATCGGCGAAGAAATCGTTCTTACGTGCGGGAACCAACATCATGGTCATCTCCTGTCTATGCGGCGGATGCTATCTCGTAGGGTTCTTCGTTGCGGGATGTGCTCTGCATTCGCTCGACTTGCTTGATTACGCTTCGCACTATAAGCCCGTTGTTAGCACTCTGCAAGCGAGAGTGCTAACACGCCACCGTATCGTTACTTTTGCGGGGCCGTACGGAAAGACGCCGTCATGCTGCTTGCGTTTCCGTCTGCCGACTCTCGCATTCCGCAGTGGTTCCTGATACTTTCTTGTGGTAAAGTGACCGCCATACGAAAAGCGGCATGGCGTATTGTCGTTTTGCATGCAGGCTGTGCGCGGTTTATCGGCGCAATTCGGTCCGAAAGGAGTTGTAATGAACCAGACGTTTTCTATGTTCGTGACTACCGCTTCTTCTCGGGCATGGTGGTGGCGTAGCTCGTAATCACTCGGTCGATCGAGAGCTTTCGTCACGCAAAAAACGTGGAATACAAGGCTCCGGGCGACCGGAGCCTTTTCTTATGGAGTCATTGAGGCACGCCCTCTTTCGGGTTTTTTGGAAGGAAAAATGTATGGCAACCTCTACCTCATCGCGCGATTCGTTCACTTCGCGTACGGCGTTTATCATCGCTTGTATCGGCTCGGCCGTGGGCATGAGTGCCATTTGGCTGTTCCCATATCGTGTCGCCGAAATGGGCGGCGCTGCGTTTCTCATCCCGTACCTTATCTTCGTCGTTTTGCTCGGCCTGACGGGTGTTATTGGGGAGATGGCGTTTGGGCGAGCCATGGGTACAGGTCCCATGGGTGCATTTTCAAAGGCGCTTGAAAAGCGCGGGGTCAAGCATGCCGGTCCCTTGGGCAAGGCTATCGGCGCCATTCCTACGCTCGGTTCGCTTGGTATCGCCATCGGGTATTCCGTGGTTCTGGGCTGGTTTTTGAAGTATCTGTTTGCTGCGGGAACGGGTTCTCTTTTGCAGGTTCCCGACATGGGCGCGTATTTCGGCGCTCTGGCAAGCGATTTCGGCAGCGTTGGGTATCACGTGGCTGCGCTGGCCATTACGTTTGCCGTCATGTTGCTGGGAATCTCGCGCGGCATTGAGCGCCTGAACAAAATCATGATGCCCCTCTTTTTCATTCTGTTCGTCATCATGCTTGTTCGCGTCGCTATGCTTCCGGGCGCGCTTGAGGGGTATAAGTACCTTTTCGTTCCCGACTGGAGCGCGCTTGCCAATCCGCAGACGTGGGTGTTCGCGCTTGGCCAGGCGTTTTTTGGGCTGTCTCTTGCCGGCAGCGGAACGCTCGTTTACGGCAGCTATCTGAAGAAGGATGTCGACGTAGTGTCTTCTGCGAAAAACGTGGTGGTCTTCTCCACATTGGCAGCGGTGCTCTCTGCCATGATTGTGGTGCCTGCCGTGTTCGCGTTCGGCTTGGATACGCAGTCTGGCCCTCCGCTGATGTTCATTGCTCTGCCTCAGGTATTCCAGGAAATGCCCGCGGGCGGCATCTTCTGCTTCGTCTTCTTTTTGGCGGTTGCCTGCGCGGCCATCACGAGTCTGGTGAATTTGTTCGAAACCCCTATTGAGGCGCTGCAAGAGCAACTGCATCTTCCCCGTTGGGGCGCGGTTGCCATTGTCGCTGCCGTTGCATTTGGCGTCGGCGTGTTTATCGAGAGCGGCGATGCCGTGAGCGCTTGGATGGATGCGGTGTCCATCTATGCCATTCCGCTTGGTGCGCTGCTTGCGGCTATCATGTTCTTCTGGGTGTGCCCGAAGCATTTCGCCAAAGAACAGGCGCAGCTCGGCCGTGACAAGAAGATCGGCGCATGGTTTGAGCCTATGACGAAGTATCTTTTCGTCGGCATTACCGCAGTGGTTATTGTTTTGGGAATTTTCTACGGCGGCATTGGGTAATTTTGCCTCGTTGTTTTTCAGCTCGAATTAACATCGCTGTTACACTCTGCTGTGATAAAGTAGTTGCACGCAGAGCTTCGCCGCGAAGCGAAGCACGATTCTTCAGAAAGGAGTGCGAAATGGCTCGCATTGCAAACAGCACCACGGCGTTTTCCTTCTCCATGAGCTGGTGGTGGCGCAATGCTGAAACGGTCGTCCGATCGTGAGCTTTTCGCGCCTCTGATTTCGCAGGTGAAGGCTCCCGGGCGAACCGGGAGCCTTTTTCTTTGCCTGCATCCTGGTTCGTTCGTTGTTTTCATATGTGCTCGGTGGCGCGAAGCTGCTTCCGGCCGTTTCGGCATTGCGCGCCTCCGTTGCAAGGATACGCGCGGCATGACGCCGCAATACCGAAAGGAAAACAACCATGTCTCAGGAAACCATCTCCGTTCGCGCTTCTCAGCCTCGCGTCGTTTCTTCTGCCGAGAAAAAGAACGGCACGCTCGATATATCTGCGCTTGTTCTTATTGCCATCCTGCTTGCAGCAGGCGCTGTTCTCAAGCTGACGGTGGGTTCTCTTCTTGCTTCAATGGGAATGAAGCCCAACTTCGTCATTGCCATGTACTGCCTGGCCATCATTCTGGTGAGGCCGAAGATCGGCCAGGTTCTGATTGTCGGGCTGCTTGCCGTAGCTTTGTGCCAAATCCCCATGCTTAACGCAACGCCGCTTTTGAATATCCCCTCCGAGCTGCTCGGCGCGCTTGTTTGCGGCCTCTTAATCAAGGTCCCTATGAATATCGCCGGCAAGCTCGACGTGAACCCCCTTGTAAGCACGTTCGTGGCGACGCTTGTGTCCGGCAGCGTCTTCGTGGCGCTTTCCATCTACATCAACGTGGTTTCCACGGGCGGCGATGTCCTCGTCGCATTCGCCGCATATGCGGCGATCGTGCTCGGGACGGCGGCGTTCAATGCCGCGATTGTGCAGGTTCTTGTTGTGCCGCTGCGCAAGGTCTTGAAGAAATAGCGTCGGGCTGCGGATTGTAGGAGCGAACATGATACGGGTGCGCGATTTCGGATTTCGATACCGAGGAAGCGAAGAATGTGCCGTGCGTGACGTGAACCTGGATATTCCCGAAGGTTCGTTCGTCGGCATCACGGGCGCGGCGGCCTCGGGGAAATCCACCCTGACCTATGCGCTGAACGGAATGATTCCGCATTGCTATTTCGGGGATTTTTACGGTAGCGTCGTCATTGACGGCGTCGATACGGTGGAGGCGAGCCTGACGGAGATATCCCGCCTGGTAGGAAGCGTCTGCCAAGGTATCGAAAGCCAGATCGTTATCCCGCTTGTGGAAGACGAGATTCTCTACGGCCTTGAAAACTTCGGCGTTGCGCGCGACGAGGGTATTGCGCGCATGGAGGATGTTCTTGGCGCAATGGGCATAGAGGAGCTGCGTTCATGCGAGATATCGTCGCTTTCGGGCGGACAGAAGCAGAAAGTGGCCATAGCTTCCATTTTGGCTTTGCGCCCACGTGTGCTCGTTCTTGACGAGCCTACGGCCGAGCTTGATCCGGCGGCTTCCCGCGGCGTGTTCGACCTTTTGAAGCAATACTCTCGAGAGCATAAGGTCACCGTGGTGGCGGTTGAGCAGAAGATTGCCTTGCTGTGCGACTACGCCGACATGGTCGTGGTCATGGAAGAGGGCTCTGCTCGCGTTTCGGGAACGCCCGACGAGGTTCTCGTGCACGCCCCCGAGCTCTATGCCATGGGCGCGAATGTTCCTCGCGTGACGTCTCTGACGAGGTCGCTGCGTGACAAGGGCGTCTATGCGGGGCCGGTGTGCCGCACCGTCTCGCAGGCTGCGTTGCATATAGCGCAGTCTCTACGGGCGAAGGGTCGAGCCATCCCGCCGGATGCTGCACCGAGCGGTTCTTTTGCCGAATGCGTCGCTTCATGCGAAAAGGAGGCGGGGAAAGGCGAAAGGCGGACAAGGAGAAATGAGAAAGCCGGGCTTGCCGCTCTTGAGTTCCATGATGTCTATGCGGGCTACGAAGGCGAGCTGGCGGTCTTGAAAGGCGTGGATTTCGCCATTCAAGAAGGCGAGTTCGTGGCGTTCGTGGGAGCGAACGGGGCGGGAAAATCTACGACGATGCGTCTGATGAACGGCTTGATCAAACCCAGTGCGGGCAAAGTTTCGGTGTTCGGCACCTCGACGGCGTCATGTCCGACGAGTGAGCTTGCGCGCACGGTAGGGTTTCTGTTCCAAAACCCCGACCGCCAAATCTGTAAGACGACGGTGCGCGAGGAGCTTCTGTTCGGGTTCGAGGCCACGGGGCGCGTTGACGCCCGGGCGCAACGTGCGGTCGATGAGGTCATAGAAGAGTTCGGGCTCGACGCTTCGGCCGATCCGTTTCTGCTGAGCCGAGGATCGAGGCAGCTTCTCGCTTTGGCCTCTATCGCGGTGAGCGCTCCGCGCGTGGTTGTCTTGGACGAGCCTACGACGGGTCTCGATTACCGCGAATGCGAGAAAATCATGCAATGTGTGAGGCGCTTGCACGAAAACGGAACGACGGTCGTCATGGTTTGCCACGATATGGAGGTCGTTGCCGACTTCGTCGATCGCGTTATCGTCATGACGGCGGGGTGCGTGGTGGCCGACGGCCCTGTTTTCGAGGTCATGCGCGACGAAGAGGTGCTGGCGAAGGCTTCGATAGAACCTTCTCAGATGACGGCGCTTTCGATGCTTCTCGGGAAAGGTCTGTCGGGAGGGCTTCGCGGACGCGTCTTGTCCTCTAACACGTTGGAAGAATTGAGCATCGTCTTGGGTGATGCTCTGGCCGGCGGCGCTTCGGCATCTTCGGGGATACACGATCTTTTACCTGGACGCGCCGCCGGTGGTAAAGGTCGCGTTCGCACGGAAGGGGAACTGCGATGAAGGGTTTTCTCGAGTATGTCGATGGCACGAGCGTGCTTCACCGAATGAATCCCGTTGCAAAGCTCGTTTGCTCGTTTTTGACCTGCATAGCGTGCTTTTGCACGTCGAACCTGCCTTTCCTGCTCGCGGTGCTTGTTGGCGGTTTTTTCCTTGCCGTTTCCTGCGGAATGGCCCGTCAGGTCGTGGGACTTGCGAAGGCGGTCTTCATGTTTTCCCTGATTCTTGCCATCGTGCAGATTCTCACGACGCCGGGCGGCGTCTCCCTTGTCATGCTGCCATGGGGGCATATCGGAACGGCGGGCCTTGTGGCTGCGTTCACCACGGTAGCTCGTCTGCTTGCGGCGGCCATTCCGTTGTTCTTGACGCTGTACGTGACGCGGATGACGGATTTGGCGAACGCGCTGGTGGAAAACGTGCGTCTTCCGTACAAATACGCGTTCACGTTCACATCCACGGTCCGATTCATCCCTGCTTTCCTCAACGACATGGCCGCCATCATGGAGGCCCAGACGGCTCGCGGCGTGCGATTCGACCAAGGGGGCATAGTGAGCAGGGTGCGTTTGACCGTGCCTTTGTGCGTGCCGCTTTTGGTGTCCTCGGTGCGCAAGGTCAACAGCGCGGCCATCGCCGCGGAGGTGCGCGGCTTCAACCTTCGTAATGCACAGAGCGGGTATCGGGAATACTCCATGGCGCTTCGCGACGGAGTGGCCATGGCGGCCTGCGTGCTTTTGCTTGTGGCGGCTCTTGCTATAAACGTTCTTTTCTGATTGTCTTGCCTTTTCGCCAGGCAAGGCGTCTCGGCCGGGTTTGCCGAAGCGAGGACGAATCGGGTCCGAGCGCGCCTTTTCCGACTCGAGGGCGACGGATGCCGAAGCGCGTTTCCCTTGCCGCGTTCCCATAGCGATACAACGGCATCGTCTGCGAAGCGGAAGGGCGTTGCTGCTATGAAGGAATGGTATTACTCGGGGCTCCAGGGTCTGTGCGTGTCTCTGTCCAGGCATTCTTCGGCCTTCGACGGAAGCGCCTCGGCTTCGGCGCTTCTTGCTCGAGAGCTTTTCAACGACGACAGCCGCTTCGATAGCGCATCGAACGTTTCGCGTACGTGGAGGCTTTCTCCTGCGCGCCGCGCCCGCATGTTCGAGGAGCGATGGACTTCTAGGGGGCGTTCGGTTCGGGCTTCGGATGATGTGCGCGCGGTGCTTGCCTGTGTGGCGCGCTTGCGCGCTTCCGAGGAGTCTTTCTTGTTGCGCGAGGCCCTCTGCGACGCTGCGAACGCGGCTTCCATCGTGAAGGACGAAATCTTGGTGGCGATGGAAAGCGGCTTTACCACGGAACGGTATCCCGATTATGCGATTCGCGCGTTTTCCGACGACGTGCGCTCGCTCATAGCCGCGTTCGACTGCTTTGATGAAGATGCGGCAGGAACTTTGCTGGTGCGTCTCGTCTCGGCGGCCGTGTACGGGCCTTTGCATACGTTGGCGCTTTCATCCGGCCGTGCGCGCACGGATCTGGCGATTGGGGTTCAAGAGTCGTCTGGTGATGTCTTTGAATCGCAAGGAATCGTTCTCATGCAGGTTGAAGGCCCATCGGTCGCGCGCGTGCGCGACGTTCGCATAGTGGGCAGCGATGCTGCGGTGTTCATCGGTCGCTCCGCTCGCATGGAGCGCTACGAAGAGGCGGCGTCCGATCTGTCCGATGTGCTCGGTGGCAAAAAGCGGGAGATTTTTCATCTTACGGAATCGTTTCGTCGCGTGTCGGCTTGCCATGGCGTGTTGGTTGAGACGGGCGGACGCTGGGTGTATTACGACCTCGGGTCCACGAACGGAACCGTGGCGGGCGGCGAAGGGTCGATGGTCGATGCGAGTCCTGCGGTTACGGTCAAGCCGGGCGATTTCTTATGGTTGGGCGCATCGGCTTCGGAGGCGAAAGACGTCGTGGAATCGGGGCGTGGTGCGTTGCTGAAAATTGCCGAGCACGTTCGCTTGTTCGGAATCGGGGAGGACGGGGGCGGCCATGGCCTCTGCGGCTAGTTCGGGCAACTCGCACGGTTGGACGGAACAGACAGATGCGAACGGCGCGGAAGAAAGTCACCGCGCATCGGCGGTATTGGACGGTTCGTTGGCCCGTTTTAGGGTCGACCGCATGCGAGAATCGCCGTTTTCCCTGCTGAGCGGCATGGTCTGCTTATCCGTGGAGCATTCGGTCGTACGCGGAGGACAAAGGGAGGTATTTCGGGTCTCGGTGTTTTCGGATGATTCTTCGGATTCGGCACCGTGTGCCCTGAAGGTTTTCTCCATGCGAGAGGACTCCTATACGGAATGGGATATGCTCGTGGCCCATGAAGACGACCTGACGGTCCCTTCTCCTTACGCGGTGGGCTTGGTGGAGCATGGAGGTGTGCAGCGCTGGGCCATGCTCATGGAATTCGTCGAAGGGACCAGCCTGTCCGAGCTTATGGAGGATGTTCGGCGTAGAACCGGGCACGGCATGTTCCTGGAAGACGCCCTGCTCATCATGGCCCCCATTGTGCGGTTTGCGGCGAATTGCTGCCATTCGCGCCGCGTGGATGTGCATCGCAACATAAAGCCGTCCAATATCGTGATCGACGTGAACCGGGCAACTCGCCTTCTTGATTTCGGAATCGCCTCCAACGCGCGTGGCGGCTGTTGCTGAGAAGGCTGCACGCATGGCGGAGGAACGCTTTTCTCTGGAGGTGGCTCCGGATTCGATCGAAAGAGCGTGCAATGCCGCGTTTTCCCATATGGACGAGCGCGTGCGCGATGCCTTGACGAGGGGCTTGGCCCTGCATCAGGTCGATCGTCCCAATCCCGCGAAGCTCGAGCGTCTTCTTCCGCTCGATCGCGACGAATACGAATATCGACTGGTCAGCGAGGCTGTGCAAGAGTGTCTTCGTCTGGCATGCGAATGCGGCGCGTTTGCCGATCATGCTCTGGCCGACGAATCGGGCCGCGATTTCATCGATGCCCTGGATGCGTTCAACGCGGGGCGTTATGGAGAGGCTGTTCCCATCCTGCGTGCGCAGGCGGTGAAAGGCAACGCTGCGGCAACCTACTACCTGGGCGTGTGCGCGAGAGACGGTCTTGGCGTCGACGAATGCGACTTGCAGCAGGCGGCGTGGCTTTTTTCCGAGGCGGCGGAGGCGGGCAACATGCTCGCCCAAAAACGCCTTCGGCCGCATGCTCTACGAAGGGCGCGGCGTGCCGAAGAACGAAAAGCTCGGGGAACAATGGATTCGTACCGCCGCGCGCGACGATGCCGCATCGGGACGATGCGGATTCGCCCCTGCGAAGGAATGGCTTGATTCTCGCTCGGTTTCGAGCTAAGCGTAAAACGGCGTGCGCTATTGCGCAATTCGCTTTCGTTCTCTCCTTTTACGATATGCGCCAGCAAGGCGGGTTTCGAAGAAAGGAAGAGCCATGATGTTCGCCGACAGGGTTACGAGGGTGTTTTCGGGGTCGGGCGGCCGTACAAGCCGCGGCGGTTTTTCGGACATGCCGACGCACGCTTTCTCAAAGACTCGGGTCATTTCGAGAGGAAGCGTTGCCTCGACCTCGCCGTTTGCGGCAGGAACTTCTTGGGAAGGCGGGCGGGAAGCGGTCGATTCGCGCGCCTCGCGCTTCGGAGTGCTTCCTTGGGAGGCGAACGTGACGCTTCTTTTCGACGCGTCGAAATCCATGCCGCAAAGCGCCCTTGACTACGTGTTCTCAGAGGGGCTGCAGGCCATATTCTCCGCGCTTTCTGTCACGCAGGCGTCGGAGGGCTATCGCTACAACGTTCGAATTGCAGCTTTTTCGAGCGGCGTGAAAGAGATTCTTCCCTTCACTTCTCTCGACGAGGCGAAAAGACTGCACTATCGCGCGCCTCAGGCCGCAGGCGTGACCATGTTCGAAGACGCCATGCGCGACGTTTTCGACAAGACCGATGAGCTGAAGCGCGAGCAGGACGGCGCTTACCCCCGCCGCCCTCGTGTCGGAAGCCTGGTCGTGGTGGTGACTGACGGTCGTCCCACCGATTGCCACGGCAACCGCCAGCCGCTCTCCCGCACCTTGGTTCGCGAAATAGCAGAACGCAACGAAACGCGCAAGACCACCACGTTCGCTATAGGCATGGGCAACGCCCACGACGACATTCTCAAAGAATTGGGTCCGACGAGCTTTTTGTTCGAGCAGGGTTCGTACCACGAAGTGCCTCACGCGATCCGCTACAAAGGGGAGACCTACGACGATATCGCTTGCTGGAGGACTGCCTGCGACATCATCGGCGGCGCCTCGTCAAGCCGGTCGGGTTCTCCCTCGATCGTCTATCGAGGAAGCATAGACCCCGTGGCCTGCGAAGACGTTGTCGAAATCGACCCTGAGCGCTATGCGATCGTGAGGTGATGGCGGGCTTTTCGTCTGCCTCAAGGACGGTTCGTTCGCTGTGGCCGCACAGCCTCAGAAAGGTGAAAACGTCAACTTGACGAACGGCGTTTTGGATTGTGATTCGTGGACTTTCGGAGGGCTCGAGAATGTGGCGGGCTTCATGTTGGCGACTGACGGATTGTTCGATTGCATGTCGAAGGTCGACGACGGTGGGTGCGTCGTTGCGACGCCGGAAGCGATCCGAGCGTTCGCCGCTGCGTTTCCCGATGTTCAACAGGGCGCCTGTCGTGATGCCGACGCCTTGTTCGCCTCGTTGGATGCCACGGGGTCGACGCCGTTTTCCACGGTTTCCGACGATAGGACGGTCTGCATCGCGGCGTCGGATGATGTGCGACTTTCGACGCTTCGACTCGCTTTTCTTCGCTGCGATTGCGAGCGGCCGTTTTGCGAAGGCGATGCGGCAGGGCTTTTGCGCGATGAGCCGGCTGAAGAAGGCGACGCGTGGAGCGAATACGTCCCGCTTCCGCTCTGCCGGGCTCGGCATGAGGCCGAAAGAGGCGAAGCGGATGCGTATCCATCTGCTTTTGTGCTGCGGAAAAGGCGCATCGGGCTGCCGGCTTGCGCTTCGGGCGAGACGGCGGGAAGGAAGGCGGTCGTGCGTCGGGCTGCGAAGAAGGGGGCATTGCCATGGAGCTGAAGACGGAGACGGGCGCCTCGGTTGCCTTGGGGGAGGAGATCGGCCGCGGGGGACGCGGGTCGGTGTATGCGGCGCTCGGAGGGAAAAAGGCCGTGAAGGTCTTTAAGGCCCAATCTCGCACGGAGCGCCGCCGCAAGAAGGTGGCGTGCGAACGAAAGCTCGCCACGGCATGCGAGGCGTCGGTCGCCTGGCCTCTCGACGATATGTTCGAGGACGGGTCGTGGGCAGGCTATACCATGAATCGTATCGTCGGGCGCGGCCTTGACGAAGTAAGCCACGATGAGGACGTTTCGTTCGTCGATCGCGCCAGGTATGCGTTCGAGGTTTGCATCATCGTCGACGACTTGCATAAAAGCGGCATTGTGATGGGGGATTTGTCCCTTTCCAACTTCGTCGTTTCCTGGGGGGGCGCCGCAGCAAGGTGGTGGCCATAGACCCCGATTCCTTCCAGATCAAAGACGATGAGGAGGGCGTGTGCTACCCCACGACGGAGAGTCGCGAGAAGTCGCTTGAAATGATCGACCGCGGCAATCTTGGGACGCATTTCCTCACATCGCGCAGCGATGATTTCCTGCTGGCATGTGCGGTGTTCGAGCTGCTTTTCGGCGTGCATCCTCTCGATGGCGGGCAGTCGGACGTTCCTCCGGCGCAGTGCCGTCAATAAAATGCGAAAAGCCGCACGTTCGCCTTCCTCGAACGCCCGGGCGCGGAGCTTTCGTCTGTCGGCAAGGACTTGGAGTCGCTTTTCATGAGGTCGTTCGCGGGCGACGGAAAGGTTGTTCCCGCGGCCTCGGAGTACGCTTTGGCGCTTGGCGACTTGTTGGACGAGTTGTATGACGGGGGAAGGTCTTTCATGACGAGGGTTCTGGTTGGATTGGCGAGGGTTGTCGGTGTGGCTTTTCCCGCCGCGGTTGCTCTGTTTTGTCTTGGCGCCCTTTCGTTTGATAGCACCGTTGCGTTCGTCGAAACGGCCGACTTGAAAGAATGCGCGCTCATTTGCTGCGCCTTGGCTGCGGGTCCGCCTTGTTCGGACGGTGGTTCTCGTTTGCGAGCATCGCGGCGACCGCTTTGTTGCTGGGATATTCCGATGCCGCAATGTATGCCGTCTACGCCGCCCCGGATACGGTGCAAGCGATGCTTTGCGCCGGAGCCGGATACACGGACGGCGCCCTCGAACGTGTCAACCTTTTGCTGCAGAAGGGATAGGTCATGCTCTACATGGATGATACGGCAGGTGCTGTCAAAGGCGGGAATGCAAGCGTGTACAGGGCTTATGACGACGAGCGTCTCTCAACGGTGGTACTGAAGGTCTCGGACGAGCGTAAGGGCGCCTCGCGCGGGGAGGGTTGCACAAGACCCACCGAGGCGGGTCCGTGTTCTTCCGATGCCATGCTGCGTTGCGAATACGACGTTCTCACGCTGCTTGCCATGCGAGGATGTTCGTGCGTGCCGAAGCCATATGCGTTGCGCACGGTGTACGCTCCGAGGCGAACGGAGATTCATGAGCGCGCATGTCTCGAGATGCAGCGTCTCGAAGGGGTTACGCTCGCTGATGTGCTTGAGGTTCGTAAAAAGACCCCGAGCGAATTTCAGGCGGCGTATCTTGCGTATGAAGTCATGCGTGCGGGGGCGCAGGTGCAGCGTTGCGGGGTGCTTCACCGCGACGTTCATCCTGGCAACGTGGTTCTCGGCAGCGAAGGGGTCTATCTGATAGATTTCGGCACCGCATGTACCGTCGAAGCCGCGGAAAGAGGAGATGACCTGTGTCTGAACAGCGGATACGAGTCTCCCGAGGCGCACGTGGGCGGCTCGTGGAGCAAGGCGAGCGACGTGTACGCCATTGCTCGCACGGTGATTCGTGCGCGATGGGGCAGCCTGTTCGCCTCTCCCGAGGATATCCCGGACACGGTTCTCGGGCGTTGGCTTGCGCGCTGCGTCCAACCCGAGCCGAAGATGCGCTTTTCGTCATGCGCGGAGGCCGTTTCGTGTCTCGAAGCGGCGTTGGAAAAGACTTCTGCTGCATTGGTCGTGTTCTTCTTTGCTTCGACGTGCTATGGAGTGGCATTTGGTTGCGAACCACTGTGAGATCGTCTGATTGGGCGACGGCTTGCTGCGGTTCGGCTCGTTCCCGTCGATACGTGACGGTTTCGTGACGGCTTTTCGACGGGGGTGCATTTCGGGTATACTTCCTCTGTCGAAAACCAGTGCCACGGATGGGCCTGGGCGGCGCCATGGTTCGAACCTGGTCAGGTCCGGGAGGAAGCAGCCATAAGGGCCCGCTGACGAGCGCCCATGCCTATCCGTTGCACTGAAGCCTTCGTGGCAAACGCATCTCGACTCTGTTACGGCCTGAGACGTCCTGTCTCGTCGCAGCTGTGCGTCTTGCGCACAGCCCTGCGCGATTGGGATTCTCGGGCTGTTTTCATGATGCGTCATCACGCGACCGTCTTCGTCGACTGTGCATTTCTTCGGGCGGTTGCTTCGGTATCCCTCATTCGAAAGGCCTGTCTTGGAAATCATTCAGTTCTTCATGGACCTTCTCTCCGATCCCCGCGGCGCTATCGCTGGTTGGATTGTGGCGTTGGGACCGCTGTGGGTCTACAGCCCCCTCTTTTTGATCGTCTTTGTTGAAACGGGTCTGGTATTCTTCCCGTTTTTGCCTGGCGATTCCTTGTTGTTCGCTGCGGGCGTGTTCTCGGCCGACGGCGGCGGCCTCAATGTGTGGGCGACATTGTTCGTCTTTTATGCGGCTGCCATTCTGGGCAATACGTCCAATTACTGGATCGCTCGGTTTTTTGGCTCGCGCATCATCGACTCGGGTAAGGTGAAAGCCCTGACCCCGGAGCGCATGGCCAAGCTCGATCACTTCTTCGCAAAATACGGCGGTCTGACCATCGTCATTACGCGCTTCATGCCGTTTTTCCGTACCTTCGCGCCGTTTATCGCCGGCACCGGCCACATGAACTTCGGCAAGTTCACCTTGTTCAACGTTATTGGCGGTGTTTCATGGGTCACTTCGTTCGTGCTGGTGGGATACTTCTTCGGCGGCATTTCGTTTGTCCAGGAGCATTTCGAGGTCATCGTGCTCGGTATCGTGGCCGTTTCCGTGGCGCCGGCGATTATTGGCGCCATCAAGGCTGCAATGAACTCTCGTAAGAAAAAGAAGGATCAGGCTTAGTTCTCGTTCTTTCTAATAAAAATGACCGACGAAGCCGTCGCGCTCGATGATGCGCGGCGGCTTTTGCGTTGCGGCGCATGCGCTTTCCGGCGCAGATGGCGGTATGCACGGCGTGGGGCGGCGGTGCATGCGATGCGGAGGGTCTGACGGGCGGCTTCAAGCGGTTCTGTGGCGAATGCGTTTCGCCGTTTTCTATCTTTTATAATGTCGTAAACACTTGTGCGAACGAGGGGAATCGGAGACGCAACGCTATGGCAGAGGCACTGTATAGAAAGTATCGTCCGCAGACGTTCGAGGACGTGGTGGGGCAGACTCATATCGAACGCACGTTAAAAAACGCCATCGAGTCCGACAAGGTCAGTCATGCGTATCTGTTTTGCGGACCGCGGGGCACAGGCAAAACAACCACGGCTCGCTTGCTGGCCAAGGCGCTTCTGTGCGAGCACGGTCCCACGCCTTCGCCCGATGGCACGTGCGAGCAGTGTCTCGCTATTGCCGAGGGCAATCACCCCGACGTCAACGAGCTGGACGCCGCAAGCCGTACGGGCGTAGAGAACGTGCGCGAAGAAATCATCGGGCGCGTTCAGTACGCTCCCACGCGCGGGCGTTACAAGATTTATATCATCGACGAGGTCCACATGCTGTCAACGGCGGCGTTCAATGCGCTCCTTAAGACGCTCGAAGAGCCGCCGAGCCATGTCGTTTTCGTCCTGTGCACCACAGACCCCCAGAAGGTTCCCGAAACCATCCATTCGCGTTGCCAGCGTTTCGACTTCCATCGTCTTTCCAACGACGAAATCGTATCGCGTCTTGGTGCGGTGTGCATGGCCGAAGGGGTGGAATTCGAAGGCGACGCGCTCGATCTTGCCGCGCATCGCGCGCAAGGCGGAATGCGCGACGCGCTCACGACCCTCGAGCAGCTGATTGCTTTCGGCGGCGGAAAGGTGACGCTCGAGGTCGCGCAAAGCGTCCTCGGTTCCATCGACGCAACCGATATTTCGACGGTCGTGAACGGTATTGCAAAGCGCGATGCCGTCATGTGCTTCACCTGGCTTTCCGAGTACGTTGAGACCGGGGCCGATCTTGCGCGGTTCGCCCGCGACCTGGCCGCCTATATGCGCGATCTCTACGTGCTGTGCCTGACTGACGGTGCCCTTGCGGTGGACGCCCCTCAGGCTTCTCGCGCCTCCATGGCTGCGGAAGCCCAGGCTTTCGGCGTTGACAGGTTGTCGTATGTATTGCGCGTTCTGGGAGATTTGAACAACGAATTGCGTACATCGACCAATCCCCGTCTTTCTTTCGAAATAGCCCTGACGCGCATGGTTCGCCCCGAGAGCGACCTGACTCTCGAAGCGCTTGCAGCGCGTGTCGCCGTCCTTGAACAGCTTGTTGCATCCGGTTCGCTTTCTTCCTCGGCCGCGAGTGGCATTGGGGATACGCGGTCCCTTGAGTCTGCAGAGATTCCTTCGGTCCGACCTCCTGCGGGCTCGGTCTCTTCAATGCGCGATTCGGGTTCGTCCGGCGGCGCGTCTCGTCCGTTCGGTGAAGGGCCTTCCGGTCCTGCGGCGATGCCCGTCTCTTCGGCCTTTGCGTCGGATGGTTCTGCTCGCCGCGACGCTTCGCAATCTCAGGCGTCGCCGCAGATGCAGGCGTCGGTTCCTCCTGCGTCGGGGGGATTTCGTCCGCTCGACCAGCGCTCCGCTTCATCGCAGGCTTCGCCTGTGGTCGTTCCTCCTGCAACGGTAGCGCACGCTGCCGCGGCCATGGATAGGGCGGCGGCATTTCGGGCGAAGCTTGAAGAGCGCAGGGCTGCGAATGCGGCGGTTCGACAGGCGGGCGCGACCGCGCCGCGTCCCCCGGTGTTTTCCGAAAGCGCGCATGCGGCTTCTTCGGCGGCGGTTTCTACGCCGGAGTTTGCTTTGCGCGCGGATGCTCGCGGGGGCGATGCGCCTACGCCTCGCTTCGAAGAGGTTCGGGACGCTTCTTCGGCTGAGCTTCGTCGGAAAGCCCCGGACGCTCCTGCCGCCTCGCCTCAGGATACGCCGATTTCTTCCGAGGAGGCTTCTGCGGACGTGAAGACGAAGCTATCCGACCCGTCGGCGCTTCAGCGCTGCTGGAAGGCAGCCATAGCCGACCTCAAACGTCAGCGGGCGGCTTATGGGGCCCTGCTTCTTTCCGCGCGCGCGAGTGTTTCTCCCGACGGCGCCAAGCTTCTCATAGAATTCTCCCAGGAGAATACGTTCGCCTTCTCGGCCGCGCAAAAACCCGATTTCGCCTATGCGGCATCGTCGGCTTTGCAGGCGGCGTTCGGCGGCTTCGTTCCCTTCGAGGTGATTCAGGCCTCCTCCGCCTTCGTTTCTCAAGCTGCGGGTGGCCAGGGGTTTGAGCGGGACGCTCAGAGGCCGGCCCCTTCCGCGCCGACACCGTTCGGCGTCCCTTCGTACGAGGATGACGATCGAGTTCCGTATACGGATGCAGACGTTGCCCCGTATGCGGACGACGTGGTTCCTTACGACGATGCGGATGCGTTTTCGTATGGTGGACAGGAGGCACTGGAAGAAGGCTTCGCGCAGGCCGAATCGCCTGCTCCTGCATATCGTGCGCCATGGGATGCCGCAGGCTCGCCCGATTCCTCTCAAGAATCGCTTCCGAAAGAGCCCGCCTCTCCGGCGGCTTCCGTGTCGTTTGGTCAGGGCGAATCGGCGGACGTAGCCTTTGACGCCCCATCCGACTCGGATGGTCGCGTCGTTTTGGGCGTAGCAGGTCCTGAGCCCGTCGACCCGTACACTGTGGGCAAAAAACTCGGGTTTGATTCGATGCCTCAACCGAAAAGGCGGCATAAGGGGATGATCGATCCGAAGGGCTGGCCCGAGCGGGGCGTTGACGGGCTGCAATCCAATACGTCCGCTCCTTCTCAAAAACAGGCCGATTCGCAGGCTGCTTGCAAGGTCGGCTCTTCGTCGCAGAGCGCAACGGATGCTGCGCGTTTGCGCGGTGCCGCCGAAAACGCTGATGCAAGCGCGCAAACTTCAGGCCAAGGCGGGGCTGCGGAGCGCGGCGTGACGGCTACGGCCACGGAGTCTCCTTCTTTGAGGGGGGCGGGGGCCGCAGCGCCTTCTTCTCCCACGGGGGCGGACATCGCATCGGCGAATCCCGACGCTGCCGTTTCGTTCGATGCCGTGCCTGCTCGGCCCAACCCGTTCGCTTCGCGTCCCATGCCTGCGGGAATCGGGGCTCAAAAACCCGCTGACCAGGCATTTCCTGCGAACGACTTCTCGGGCGGCAACGAAATGGACGTCGCGGACATATTCGGCTCGTTCGGTGTTTCGTTCGACAGCGTGCAGGAGGAGTAATTCGATTTATTATCCGTCATCGCGAGCGAGCGATGCGTTTGACCTCTTCGGTATGATAGGCTTTCGGTCGCAGCGTGCTGTGCGCTGCGGTGAGAAAAGAAAAATGCGTGCCACTGCGGCACATGGAAAAAGGAGATTTGCCATGGATATGAAGGCAATGATGCGCCAAGCGCAGAAAATGCAGGTCGAGCTTGCGAAGGCGCAGGAAGAAATCAAGAGCATGACCGCCGAGGCAACGGCCGGCGGCGGCATGGTGAAGGTCGTTGCCCAGGGCGACATGACCATTCAATCCATTGTCATCGATCCTGCGGCCGTTGATCCCGAAGACACCGAAATGCTGCAGGACATCGTCACCGCTGCGGTGAACGAGGCACTTCGCGCTGTTTCCGCACAGGGTTCCGCCCGCATCAACGCTGCGACCGGCGGCATGAACATTCCGGGCTTGATGTAGGAATCGGTTCGTGGAAACCGCTCCCGCCATCCAGAGGTTGCTCGACGAGCTTGAACGCATGCCGGGTATAGGTCCGAAAAGCGCGCAGCGAATTGCGTATTGGATGCTTAACTCCGATCGAGAGACCGTGTTGCGCCTTGCCGAGGCCATCGTTGAGGTGAAAGAGACGGTGCATTTTTGCTCGCGATGCTTCAACTATGCCGAAGACGAGCTATGTGAAATATGTTCCTCGACGAAAAGAGATGCCTCGGCCATATGCGTGGTAAGCGAACCGCGCGATATCGCGGCTATAGAACGGACGGCGGTTTTTTTCGGCACATACCATGTGTTAGGAGGCGCTTTGTCTCCTATGGACGGCATTGGCCCCGACGACCTTCATATTGCTGAGCTCATGCAGCGTCTCGCGAGCGGCGAGGTGAGGGAGGTTTTGATTGCGACGAATCCCAATGTCGAAGGAGAGACTACCGCGGCGTATTTGGCGCGGCTTATCAAACCGCTGGGAGTCGAAGTGACAAGACTCGCGAGCGGTTTGCCCGTTGGGGGCGATCTTGAGTTCGCGGACGAGATCACGCTGGGCAGGGCCATAGAAAGTCGTCGCGTCCTGTAGGAGATGCACCGAAGTTCCCGATGTATCTTCTTGAAAACGGGTTGCTGCTGCTCGATGCAAGGAAGCCGTTGTCTACCGGGGGAGAATCGGTATCTTTTTCCCAGGCGAAAGAGTACAATGCTTTTATATTACAGAGGCGAAATAGCTTCGGTAAGGATGAGGGTTCTGTTAATAGGAGGGGAACAGAATCCTCTGTCTTTGTATCGGGTGTATTTTCCAGCTTGATTCATGCACGACATCGCACGTAGGGGCCGTTTGGATTTAGAGCCGCGCCTTTCGAATCTGGACTCAGAAATGAAGATTCGGATTCGAAAGGCGCGGTTTGTTCCAGGCGGCTTTTTTGCATTGATGCAGTGCGGTCTGGCATTGTAGCGCGTAGTCCTTTCGACCCCGTACGCGGGCCGTCCGCGCTGAGCAAGGCGTGTGCAGCCGTTTGCCGAATTCCACTCTTTCGCACATAAATGAATAAAGAAATTCTTTCGCCGTTTTCGCAAAAGGCTCTGCCTTGCGACGGCAAGACGGCATCGCGGCGGGAGGAGGCTGTTTCTCATTTTCCGGGTTGGTTCTTTTTCTTGATTGCGGAGGTCATTGATTTTGTTCGTATATAAATGCATAGGGAATCGAATATATACATCTTATAAAAAGAATATGCAAAAACTTCGACAAAAAATGAATAGTATGTCAGATAAAAAGAGAATTGCCCGCAAAAAATGCATATATGCATGAGTTGCGTAAAACCGAAAATCACCCATCACGTAAAACTGTTGATTAATTTTAGATATATCGACGGAATCTAGTGAATAGCAAAAAACTTGATTCAAATTAGCGCGAATTGGCCCCAATAAGGCGTTTGAGGATATTAAGTTTTGGATAAATACCAAATAAGATACAAAAAAGTGAGTTTCCCCAGTTCAATAAGGCAAAAAAAAGACTTGCAATTTTGCGCGATGGGGGCGATGATGACTTAGTCGGATTTGGGAAGACCGACAAGAGAGAGGAAAAAAGGAGGCTCACATGAAGGGTATTCATGTAACGAGCGAAATTGGCAAGCTTAAGCAGGTTTGCCTTCACCGTCCTGGTGATGAATTGCTGAACCTTCCGCCGTTCGAGCTCGAGCGTCTGCTGTTTGACGACGTGCCGTTCTTGGAAGTTGCTCAGGCCGAGCATGATCGCTTTGCCGAGCTTATGCGCGAGCAGGGTGTCGAGGTTCTTTACCTCGAGAAGCTGGTTGCTGAGGCTTTCGATGCCGACCCGACCGCTCGCCAGGATTTCTTGGAAGAGTATCTCGCCGAGGCCGACATCAAGGGCGGCAAGGCAATGGTTCAGGTTGTTCGTGAATACCTGGAATCCATCGAAGATAACTTCGAGTTTGTCAAGAAGACCATGGCTGGTATCGCCAAATCTGAAATCGACATGCCCACGGCGCTCGACTTCGAATCCATGGCCTTCTCCGGTGAGCAGTCCGATTTGGTCATCGATCCCATGCCGAACCTGTACTTCACCCGCGACCCGTTCGCGACTGTCGGTGAGGGCGTCAGCCTGAACCACATGTACTCCGTCACTCGCAACCGCGAGACGCTGTACGGCAAGTATGTGTTTACCCGTCATCCCAAGTATGCAGGAACCGCATTGTGGTACAACCGCGATGCTAAGTTCAGCATCGAAGGTGGCGACATCCTGAACCTGAGCAAGACGGCTCTGGCCATCGGTATCTCTCAGCGTACCCAGGCTGCTGCTATCGAGCAGATTGCTCAGAACATCTTCTGGAAGACCGAGGGTTGCCTGATCGAGAAGATCTTCGCCTTCGATATTCCTAACAACCGTGCAATGATGCACCTCGACACCGTCTTTACCCAGATTGATATGGATAAATTCACCATCCATCCCGCAATCATGGGCACGCTGCGCGTCTTCGAAATCACCAAGGGCGCACACGAGGGCGAAATCGAGGTCAAAGAGCACACCGATTCTCTCGAAAAGATTCTCGACTACGCTCTCGGTGTTGACGGCGTCAAGCTGATTCCCTGCGGCGGCGGCGACCCGATCGCAGCTGCTCGCGAGCAGTGGAACGACGGTTCCAACACGCTTTGCATCCAGCCTGGCCAGATCGTTGTCTACCAGCGCAACAACGTCACGAACGACGTTCTCTACAAAGAGGGTCTTGATCTTCTGGTCATGCCTTCTGCCGAGCTGTCCCGTGGTCGTGGCGGCCCGCGTTGCATGAGCATGCCGTTCCAGCGCGAGGACCTCTAACAATTATCGCGACCCCGCCCGTGAATAGCGGGGTCGCATTATTCTCTTTATTTTGCCGTTTTAGAGACCTATATGGGAGGTCTCTAGTAAGAAAGGATGGACAAAATGGGTGTCAATCTTAGCGGTCGCAACTTCATTCGTCTCCTTGACTTCACCACGGAAGAGATTGAGTACCTGCTCAAGCTCTCCAAGAACTTCAAGGACATGAAGCGTGCTGGTGTTCCCCATCGTTACCTCGAGGGCAAGAACATCGTTCTTCTGTTCCAGAAGACCTCTACCCGTACCCGCTGCGCATTTGAGGTTGGCGGCATGGATCTCGGCATGGGCGTGACCTATCTCGATCCGGGCAGCTCCCAGATGGGCAAGAAGGAGTCCATCGAGGACACCGCTCGCGTTCTCGGCCGCATGTATGACGGCATCGAGTTCCGCGGCTTCGCTCAGGCTGACGTCGAGGAGCTCGGCGCAAACGCTGGCGTTCCTGTCTGGAATGGCCTGACCGACGCATGGCATCCCACTCAGATGCTCGCTGACGTTCTCACCATGCAGGAGAACTTCAACTACGACCTCAAGGGCCGCACCGTCGTCTTCATGGCTGACGCTGCCAACAACGTTGCTCGTTCCATGATGGTTGTCTGCGCTAAGCTCGGCATGAACTTCGTCGGCTGCGCTCCCGAGACCAACTGGCCCGACGCTGAGCTCGTTGAAGAGTGCAAGGCTATCGCAGCTGAGCATGGCGCAACCGTCAAGCTGACCGCTGACGTGAAGGAAGCTTGCACCGGCGCTGACGTTATCTATGCTGACGTTTGGGTTTCCATGGGCGATCCCGACGAGGTTTGGGCTGAGCGCATCAAGAACCTCGAGCCGTATCGCGTTACCAAGGAAGTCATGTCCTACGCTAACGACGACGCCATCTTCCTGCACTGCCTCCCCGCATTCCATGACACCAACACCGTCATCGGTGCTGAGAAGGCTGAGCAGTTCGGTCTCACCGAGATGGAAGTTTCCGACGAGGTCTTCGAGTCCAAGCAGTCCAAGGTCTTCGACGAGGCTGAGAACCGCATGCACACCATCAAGGCTGTCATGTACGCTACCTTGAAGTAAAGTCTTCTGAGTATTAAGAGGTAAATTAGCTATGGCAAACAAGCGTCTCGTTATTGCTCTGGGCGGCAATGCTCTCGGCAATACCCCCGAGGAGCAGCTCGAGCTGGTTTCCAACACCGCTGCTCCCATCGTTGACCTCATCGAAGAGGGCTTCGATGTCATCGTTACCCACGGTAACGGTCCCCAGGTCGGCATGATCAAGGTTGCAACCGACAACTCTGCAACGAAGGTGGGCGGCACCCCGTCCATCCCGTTCCCTGAGTGCGGTGCTATGAGCCAGGGTTATATCGGCTATCACCTGCAGCAGGCTATGCAGCGCGAGTTCGCTCGTCGCGGCATGGACAAGGCTTGCGCTTCCATCGTGACGCAGACCGTCGTTGACGCAGCTGACCCTGCTTTCCAGGATCCCACCAAGCCCGTCGGCGCTTTCTTCACCGAGGAAGAGGCCGCCAAGCTCATGGAGGAAACTGGCAACAAGTATGTCGAGGATGCTGGTCGTGGCTGGCGCTGGGTTGTCGCTTCTCCCGCACCGGTTCGCATCGTCGAGCTTCCTCTGATCAACAACCTCGTCGAGGCTGGCATGTGCGTTATCTCCACCGGTGGCGGCGGTATCCCCGTCATCGAGGAGGACGGCGGCTACAAGGGCGTTCCTGCCGTTATCGACAAGGACCGTTCTGCTGCACTGCTCGCTGGCGAGGCAAACGCTGACATGCTGGTCATCCTGACCGCTGTCGATCGCGTCTGCATCAACTTCAACAAGCCGGATCAGCAGGAACTCGCTTCCATGACGATCGCCGAGGCTGAGAAGTACATGGAGGAAGGCCAGTTCGCCAAGGGCTCCATGCTGCCCAAGGTTGAGGCATGCCTCTCCTTCGTCAAGGCAAACCCGAACGGCAAGGCCCTGATCACCTCTCTCGAGCGTGCTAAGGAAGCTCTTGCTGGCGAGACCGGTACGGTTATCACCGCTTAAGTCTTCTTTCGGATTTTTGTTCTTTCTTATCTGCCGAGGGCATTGCGCCCTCGGCAGATTCTTGGATGGCGCTTTTGCTGTCTATGCGGGCTTTTCAGGTAGGGGTGCCTGACAGGCTTGTTGAATCAGTTGGGTATGGTGACACCGACTGATCGGGATTCAATGCATCAGGGGTGACTGCAGAGAATCTTGATTCCATGGGATGTAGTAGGGGTGCTCGTCTCATGGGTATGTGCACTTGTATGCATATTCCACGTGCTTCGTGTAGACGGGGCTCGTTAGCCCATTTGAAAGGGACAACATGGCTGACAAAGTTAAAAAGAAGAAGGACCCTATCAGCTCCTTCAGTATCCTCCTTATTTTGCTGGTCGTTCTTGCCGTCGCTTCTTGGATCGCGGCAGCGGCTACTGGTGGCGTCGTTACCGGCGCATCTCTTTCTAATATTCTGACTGCTCCCATTTATGGTTTTGCAGGCGCTCCCGACAGCATCGTTGAAAGCTCTGTCAATCCCGGAACGTTTCCGGGAGGTGCTCTCGAAGTCTGCTTCTTCGTTATGATTCTGGGCGGTTTCTTGGGCGTTATGACCAAGACCGGCGCGCTTGACAACGGTATCGGTGTGCTCGTTAAGAAGCTTCATGGCAACGAGCTTGTTCTTATTCCGATTCTGATGATCCTGTTCTCGATTGGCGGTACGACGTACGGCATGTGCGAGGAGACCGTTCCCTTCTATGTCCTGCTTGCTGCCACGATGTATGCGGCCGGTTTTGACGTCATGGTGGGATCTGCCGTGGTTCTGCTCGGCGCAGGATGCGGCGTTATCGGCTCTACCGTCAATCCGTTTGCAGTCGGTGCTGCCGTTTCTTCTCTTATCGATGCGGGCATCGAGGTCAACCAGGGCATTATCATCGCCCTCGGCGCTATTCTCTGGATTGTTACCACGGCGATTTCCATCGTCTACGTTATGAAGTATGCGGCGAAAATCAAAAAAGACCGCGGCTCAACGATTCTTTCCCTGCAGGAGCAGGCTGACGAGAAGGCCCACTTCGGCAAGGACGGCGATGCTCAGGGCGAGATCACGCTGACCGGTCGTCAGAAGGGCGCGCTTGTCGTTTTCGCAATCGCCTTCATTATCATGGTTATCAGCTTCATTCCCTGGGAAGACTTCGGCATCAACGTCTTCACCGGATGGTCCGCCGTCGTTACGGGTCTTCCGTTGGGACAGTGGTACTTCCTTGAGGCCGCGTGCTGGTTCTTCGTGCTGGCAATCATCATCGCTGTTGTTGGCGGGTTGTCTGAATCCGAAACCGTCAAGGCGTTCATCGACGGTTGCGCTGATATGATGAGCGTTGTCATGATTATTGCTCTGGCTCGTGGCGTTTCTATTCTTATGGCTGAAACCGGCATGTCTGACTGGATTCTGCTGAACGCGTCCAATGCGCTCCAGGGCGTATCCGCGATTGTTTTCGCACCCGTCTCTTGGCTGCTGTATGTCGTTTTGTCCTTCCTGATTCCCTCCAGCTCCGGCATGGCGACTGTCTCCATGCCCATCATGGGCCCCTTGGCTGCAAACCTCGGTTTCTCCGTCGAGACTATGGTCATGATTTTCAGCTCCGCCAACGGCTTGGTGAATCTGTTCACTCCTACATGCGGAGCCATCATGGGTGGTCTTGCGATTGCGAAGGTCCAGTATGGAACGTGGCTTAAATGGGTCTGGAAGCTTCTGGTCATTCTTGCCGTCGTCTGCCTGGCCGTGGTCACGACCGCTATGATGATCTTGTAGGCAAACCTTTTCGGACTTCAAAGAAGCAACCTTCGGGTTGCTTCTTTTTTTTTTACCGGATTTGGTTCTAGGCTACAGTCAAGTTTTTCTATAGCGACATAGGAAGTTGAGCGGGCAAGAAGGTGGGAAAGCTTTGGGCGCTCACCTTTTGGCCGATAACCTCATGGTTTCGGATTTCACCCTAAAACATATTGCACAAAAAAAGCTGCCATTGGCAGCTTTTTTAATTCTATGGTGGGCGATGAGGGATTTGAACCCCCGACCTTGTGCTTGTAAGGCACCTGCGCTCCCGCTGCGCCAATCGCCCGCGAGTAAAAATTATCCCACATTATTGAGGAAATGTCACGAGAAAAGTTTGTAGGAACTCAAGACTCTGGCGTATTCCAATACGCCACCTACGGGCGAGGTAAAGGTACGGCACGGTTGGCGCGGCGGTGTCTGTCAGTTCATTGAACCGTACGGGCTTCTAACGCCTGCGATCTTTTCGGCTTTGCGAAAAGGGCAGGGGATGGTCGGAGATGGGCGAAAAGCTTGGCAGAAAACGTAGAGGCGCTGGAAAGAAGCGAGGGGCTGTGCCGGCAGAGAAAGTAGAGCAAGAACGTTCATCATGATGTCGCAAGTCGAAGGCAATCGTATCGGCCGTGGTATACGAGGCGAACGACAGGAGGTCCCATGCGTCGGAAAGCGAATCTAATTGCGGGAGCCGTATGCGGCGCGCTATGTGTCTCAAGTGTGCTCGCTTATGGCGCAGAGGTGCAGAGCTCGTTTGAGAAAGAACGCGCCGAGGTTCTTGAACGTTATGGGGGCGAACAGGTCGAAGTGTGCGTAGCCACGAAGGATATAGAGGTCGGGGACGTCTTGGGAAGCGCCAATACGGAGAAGCGTCTTTGGCTGGGGGAGCTGCTTCCGGAAGATGCCGTGTTTCGTATTGAGGACATGCAAGGAAAACCCGTATCAAGCCCGATATATCAAGGAGAAGTGATTACGGAGCGACGTTTTGAGGAGAGCGAACATGTGGCGCTCCAAGTCCCGGACGGGCTTTGTGCGGTGAGCGTGCCTGCAAAGTCCGTTTCGGCGGTAGGGGGCTCAATCGAGGCAGGTTCCTACGTGGACGTGTATGCCACGTCGGGGGCGGCCACCGACTGTATTGCATCGGGTGTTCTTGTCCTATCTACAAGCTCGACGGAAGAGCAGGCGAAATCGGAAGAGGGTATCGCATGGGTGACGCTTGCCGTAGAACCCGACCTCGTCAAAGAAGTCATTACCGCGGCACAGAAAAGCGAGCTGTACTTCGTGCTTCCGGCTGACGACGAAGCAGGCGTCAACCGGACGAAGGCGGACGTTGGGCAGGCGGGGACGGATGGCGAGCAGGCCGAGACGGACGCTGGGCAGGTGAAAACGGATGGCGAGCAGGTCGGGACGGATGCCAATCGAAGCCAGACGGATGGTGGAGGGACCGAATCGGGCGTCGATCGAAGCGAGCCGTATGAAGAGCAAGCCGAGGCGGGCGTCGTACGTGCGGAGGAGAAAACAACGGGAGGCGGTGAACAATGACGAAGCGAGTGCTACTTTGCGCGGACGGCCAATCGTTGGCAAATCCGGTGCTTCTGGGGCTTAGTGACGAACGATTGGATTCCATTCCCTGGCTTGCTTGCGTCTCGTCCGCCGAATCGTGCAGGAGGACTGCACGTGCGATAAGTTCGCTTGAAGAGCTCTGGGTTGTGTCTTGCGACGACATGGATTCAATCAATGTTGCGGCTGCGTTGAAGAGGGACGATCCCGAAAGGCGGGTCTATCTCGTTTCTTTCGGAAACAACGGTTCTCTTGCGAGCAGGGCTGCCGCCGCGAAGCTCGATGGCGTGCTGAATGAGCTGTTGTTCGCGAAGCGTTACGAGCAGGTGAAGAGGGCCTGCGGCGTTCAGGGGAAAGCTTCGAGCCTGCAAAGCGGCGAGGAGTTCTCCGGGCAGAGGGCTGAGGGCGTGAAAGGGAAGAGCTGCTTCCAGGGGGAATGCGGCGCCTTTCCTGAGCGTGTGGCGGCTGGGCCGAAAACCCCGCGTGAGCCTTTGCCGAAATCGGGGATTTCGGCAAAGGAACTGAGGGCAACCACGATTGCGGTCGTATCGGGGACCGGCGGGTCTGGAAAAAGCACCGTAGCGGCGGTCCTCTCGCTCCTTTCGAGGAATGCGGGCTTGTCCACTGCGGTTCTCGATGCCGACTTGCAGTTCGGCGATATGGACTATCTGCTTGGCCTGCAGGAGCCGGTTCGCATAGAGGACGTTGCGGAGGACGGAGAAAGGCTGCAGAGCATCGCGGGGCAAGGTTCGAAGGAGAGGCCGGCTCTTGTTGCGGCGCCGAGGAGAATTGAGACGGCAGAAGTCGTTGTCTCGGAGATTCCGACAATACTTGAAACGTTGAGGAGCATGTTTGATGTCGTGGTCGTCAACACCGGCGCGTTTTGGTCGGACTCTCAGGCCATGGTTCTCGAATCGGCGGATTCGGTCGTTTTCGTCATGGATGCTCGCCCCTCCTCGTTGCGTGCAACCGCCCATGCCATGGAGCTGTGCGTGCGTTTGGGGGTTGCCACGACGGGCTTCACTTTCGTGGTGAACAAACACGAGAAAACAAGTTTGCTTTCGGCGGTCGATGTCGCATGCGCGCTTCATGGAGCAAAAGCGTTCGAGGCCCCTTATGGAGGACGAGATGTGGACGAGCTGCTTGGCGCCGGATACCCCGAAGAACTGCTCGCTTCGAAGAATCCATTCGTCGAAGCGATGGCGGATTTGCTGGAGGGTCTTCTCCCCGGAAAGAAGAGGGAAGCGGTTGAGAAAGAGAGAAGCGCGAAAAAGAGAAAGCCATTTTTCTTGAGAGGAGGGCGGTCATGACGCTTATGGAGCGTGTGAAGGTTGCGGAGGCGGAATGCGGAAGCATCGCCTCGGTCAGCAGGGATGCATGGATGCTCGACGAGCTGAAAGACGAAGTCGGCGCCGTTATTCCGGGGGATGTTCTGGCGTCGCTCTCCGTCGAGAACCCCAAGCGTGCGCGAAGCGAGCTAAAAAGAGCGGTTCAGAGCATATACACTCGACCGAAATGGGCATCACGACCGTCCGACACGAAAGACCGCATATTCTCCGATTTGGTCGATGTCGTTTTCGGGCTGGGTCCGTTGCAGTCGCTCGTGGAAGACGAGTCGGTGACCGAAATCATGGTGAACGGAACGAAATCGATATTCGTCGAACGAGAAGGAAAGATAGAGCCATGCGGGCCGCTTTTTTCAAACGCCGCCCAGCTTAGAGCGCTTATCGACAGGATTCTTGCCCCGCTTGGCAGACGTGTTGACGAGAGCAGCCCCATGGTCGATGCCCGCCTTCCGAACGGTCACCGCGTGAACATCGTCATTCCGCCAATAGCGCTCGACGGTCCGACGATAACTATTCGCAAATTTACCGACAAGGTCATGTCTCTTGAGGAAATGGAGAGCAAAGGGTCCTTCGACGAGAGAGTAGGTCTTTTGTTCGCCTGGGCGGTGAAAGCGCGCAAGAACATCGCTGTGTGTGGAGGGACGGGCAGCGGCAAGACGACGCTTCTGAACGCGCTGTCGTGCATCATCGCAAAAGAGGAGCGAATCGTCACGATTGAGGATTCGGCCGAATTGAGATTCACCGAGCATCCTCATGTTGTGCGGCTCGAATCTCGTGCTCGCAACGCAGAGGGGGTTGGGGAGGTTTCCATTCGAGACCTTGTGCGCAATGCGCTTCGAATGAGGCCGGACAGAATCATCGTAGGGGAATGTCGAGGCGCGGAAGCTCTCGATATGCTCCAGGCCATGAATACGGGTCACGACGGCTCTCTCACCACCCTTCATGCGAATTCGCCGAAGGACATGATTATGCGTTTGGTGACGATGGTCCGTTACGGCGTCGACCTACCTGTAGACGTCATCGAGCGCAATATCGCATCCGCGATCGATTTGGTGATTCAGGTGGCGCGGTACAAAGACGGCAGACGTTTCGTGAGCGAGATATCCGTTATCGAGCAAGACGGGCTCGAAGCGTGCGAGACGCGACCCCTTTTCGAGCGTAGCGGCCTTGACGAGCGCGGTACGTGGCGCACGTTGCCTGCATGGGTGGAAGAGTCGGTTGCCCAGGGGTTTGTAGGGGAAAGCGAGGTAAAGCGATGGAAGCAGGCGCCATATTGCTCGTAGGGTGCGTATCGGGGTTTTTCTGCGCCGCCCTCCTGGGAAAAGGAATATACGAGGGGATTCATTTCGCTTTCTTGGCCTCGAGGGCGAATGAAGAGCGTCAAGACGCCCTCGAGCGGGGCGGAGCGAGGAAAACGCTTTATCTCATCGTGCGACATTATGCTCGCAACGGAGTGCCGTCGCTCGTTTCCTCGGTTCGCTTTCTCGGGCGCGTTCGATGGTTGGAAAGGACGTTTTCGAATGCGGCTTCTTTTCTGAGGCGGCGAGGGTGGGCGTCCGGGTCAGAGAGTGCGGGAACCTTGCTTGCGGTGTCGTTTCTTTTCGTGGCGGCGGTCGTGTTTTTTACCGTACGTTCTTTTGCGGCTGCATTGCTGATTCCTTCGTGCGCGTTTCTTGCCGTTGCGGTTTACCTTTCCAGGGAGCGCGATCGCGAGCAAGATCTTCTTCGCGACCAGGTACCGGACGCTTTGAGGTGCATGGAAGCGTGCCTTCATGCGGGACTGTCGCTGCCACAGGCTTTCGCCGAGGTTGCCGAAGAGATGGAAGCACCCGCGAAAGATCTGTTCTCCCGCGTTTCCCGTGATCTCGACTTGGGGTTTTCCGTTGAGCAGTCGCTGTCTCGATTTCGGGATAGCTCCGAAATAGAAGAACTTGCGTTTGTGGCCATGGCGCTTGACGTGCAGTACGTATGCGGAGGGAACGCGAAGCCGGTTCTGCAATCGGCGGAAGACTCCGTCGCCAGGTCTCTCGACCTCCGGCGGTTGCTGCGAGTCCAAACGGCGCAAGCGCGCTTCTCGGCCCAGATCGTCAGCGTGATGCCCGTGTTCTTGTTGGCGATCGTCTCCGTTGTGAGCCCCGGGTTTCTCAATCCGTTTTTCGAAAGCGCCACGGGTCTTGCCCTGCTCGTTGTTGCTGCGGGAATGCAGGTGATGGGGATATTGCTGGTGAAGCGGACTCTGGAGATAGAGGTGTAGCTGGCGAAGGGGGCGCTGAAGATAGGGGTACGGCAAGAAGGTCGGTTTGTCGATGGGAGGAGGTGCCGTTTTGGTCTGGATGGCAATGGCGGCTGTGTGGGCGTCGGCTTTCGGCTGGATTGTCTGCGCAGCGGTGCTCGAGAGGCTCGAAGAGAGAAGGCGCGTAGACAAGCTGGTGCGTCTGTTCCCGGGAAATGACGGCGACAGGCGTTTCGGAGACTCGACGCCGAAGGAAGAAGGTCGTTTCGCGAGGGCTTTACGCCGGAAAGCGTCCTTGTCTCAAAGGCGGCGCGCCAAGGAGCGGCTGGAGATTCAGAAGCATATTCCCGAAATGGTCGATGCCGTTGCGCTGGGAATGCGGGCGGGTCTTTCGTTCGAGAGCGCATTCGAGCTGTATTGCGAGCGTTTCGACGATGTCCTGTCACGCAAGTGCCGTCGGGCGCATGCATGTTGGGAGAGCGGCCTCGTTTCACGCGATGCGGCCTTGCGAGCCTTGGCTGAAGAGATGGACGTGCCGGTGATGACGAGGTTCGTGGGAAACGTTATTCGCTGTCTTCGTTACGGAAGCCCCATGTCGCGGGTTTTCGAATCGGTGGCAAGCGAGGCGAGAAGCTGCTATCGGTCCCAGATGGAGGAGGTGGTGGCAAAGGCTCCGGTGAAGATGCTCATGCCAACGGCGGGGCTCATTCTCCCAGCCATGCTCATTGTTGTCATGGGCCCTGTGTTGCTGGAATTCGTATAGGTGGAATTCGACGGATTAAGGAGAAGACGATGGGAAACACGGTTGCGAATAAATGCGCGGCGATTGGAAGCGAAACGAACGGACGCGTGCAAGGCGTTCGCGAAGCACTTGACCGCATGCGCGGGCGAATGCGCTCCCGCGCAGCGAGAGCGCACGGTTTCCTTATATGCAAAAAGGGACAGGGCACGACGGAATACGCAATCCTGGTAGGTGTTCTCGTGGTGATAGCGATCGTCGCCATCACGCTGTTCCGTCCCAAAATCGAGGAGCTTTGGAATGCTATCGCGGATGGAATCAACGGTCTTTGAACGATTTTTCTTTTGGTTGGACGGGCAAAGGCCAGGCCCCTTTCGGCGTATGAGCCGCAATGTTGAACGGCGTCGCCTTCGGCGAGAGGGGCAAGGAAGCGTCGAATATGCGCTGGTGGTTGTTGCGTTTCTTGCTGTGGCTATTGCTTTGGGGGCTCTGTGGCACTTCGTCTCGGAAGGAGATTTCGCGCGAGATGCGGCAGAGACTCTGACCCATCGCATTCCTTGGGGCGTGCTCGACGTGATTTTGTTCTGATTATCGGAGGCGGATATGTGCGGAAGGGGAATTCGAAAGAGCTCGCGTTCAGGTCAGGCTACGGTCGAGGCCGCCTTTCTGGCCCCTGTCGTTCTTCTGGGCGTCTTGATGCTTGTTCAGCCTGCAATCGTTCTTTATGACCGAGTGGTTATGGAGTCGGCTGCGTCTGAGGCGTGTCGGCTCCTGAAGACGCTGCATCCCGACGACGTGGACGCTTCCCGGGAATATATCGAGCGGCGCTTGGATGCAATTCCCCAGGTCGATGCGTTCCATGGGGACGAGTGGGCAATTGAAGTCGAAGGGGGCGAGGGGTCTGAGTACGTCCGTGTCCGTATCGAGCACGGATTGCGCCCGCTTCCGCTCATAGGCGCTGCAATGGGGTTTCTCGGGCTTACGGACGGAACGGGGCTGTATCGCCAGGAAGTTCGTGCGGAAATGTCGTCGTACGATGATTGGCTTGTTGGTTCCGAATTCGGCGTCGATCCGTCCGCATGGTCGAACAGATGGGAAGAAAAGGTGTGAAGAAGGGAAAGGGGGTGCCGACGTGACGAAGGGGCGTGTGAAAGCAGGCGAGGCAAGACGGTATCCGACCGAATGGTTTCGGGACGAATCGGGGTATACGACGCTCGGGGCCGCCTGCGCGATTCTGGCGGCTTGTTCGCTCGCGTTTTTCTGCGCGTGGTTCTCGCGCAGCTATTCAAGAGCGGCAGGGGTTCAGGCGGTTGCCGATGCGGCCGCCCTCGCGGCGGAAAACGAAGTGGCCGAGTTCGTCATAGCCGTGCGCGTGGCCGATGCGACATTGTTGAGCATGTCGTTGACAGGGCTTTCGCTTGTTGGCGTCGGTACGATCTGCTGCTGTGTTCCGCCGGCCGCTTCGGCGGGCAAGACCCTGATAGATACCGGAACTCGAATTCTCGAGAAGCGCGACGACGTTGCCGAAGCTGCCAGAAAGACGCTGTCGGCAATGCAGGATGCATTGCCCGCCGCCGCTCTTCTTCAGGCGGAGACGCTTGTGCAGGAGAACGCCGAAGAACTTGGGGGCAATGCAGTGGCGTATGCGGAGCTCGTTCCTTCGACAGGGGAGGAGATATCCATAGGGGATGTTCAGTCGGCTCGCTCCGCCGCCGAGGAGGCTCGGGATGAAAGCGACCAGATTTCCGAAGCGGCCCAAAAGGCGTCAGAGGCGCAAGAGCGTGCTGACGAGGCTTTGAACGAAGGTTATCTGCACGATTGCGGAAACGCCCCGGGGTATTGCATGTATGAGCGGGCGGATAAGCTCGCAATGCTCCCGTCGTCTGAGAACCCGATGTTTCACAGCGTTAATACATGGTCGTTCTCCGTCGCCCTCGAAAGAGCCCAGGCATACTACCGCTTCAGGTCCGTGCATGAAACGCCCGAAGGAGAAAGCCTGGAAGAGCAGGTGAAAAGCGCGCTGAGGGTTCGATTCTACGAATTTGCCTCTGAGGAGCTGGACAAGGGGTATGTACGCGAAGGAGAGGGAAGCGCGCCCGATGTCGAGTTTCCCTTATTGCCGTCGAATACATCGGAGATGAAAGAAACCAGCCTTTACACCGAAGTTGTGTATCCGGTTGCAAATGGGAATCTTCATGCCTGGAGCGGATGCCCCGAGGCAGCGGGGTCTAGCGCCCTCGGTTCCCTTGCCCAGCAGGATGAAGGCCTGTATGGGGTGTGTCCGACATGCGGCTTCGATGCGGTATCGCTTGGGAAAGTCGCGGCCGCATCGACGTCGATAGAAAATGGCTTCGAATACCACTACGAAAAGGTGGCGAAGGCCGCTCGGAACTACGAAGAAGCGGCGGGAGAGGCTTTCGTCGCGGAGCATGCGGCCAAGGAAGGGGCGCAGGGGGTTTTCGACAAGATATCTGAGGCTCTTGGCGAACTCGCGGGAAGCAGGATAGAGGCGTATCCGCCTGGAAGGTTCGGCGCTTTGGCGGCGATTGCGTTCGATGCCGAAAAGGAAGGTGATGTCCCCTTCGTTTCCGTCGCGCAGCAGACGGGCTCGTTCGCTGCCGTCTCCGCGGCGGTTCTTGCCGAAGATCAAGAGGAAGACGTGCTCTCGTCTCTCCTTGATGGCATTGCGAACGAAGTCGGTCCTCCTTTGTCGGATGCTGCTCCCGCGGTGCTGTCGCTTTGGAATTCTATGCTCGAGGCGTACGCGGCAGGTACCGACGGATTGCTCGGTGCCGTTGAGAAACTCATTGACAGCATTCCGCTCGTAGGCTCCACGGGTCTGGGTACGTGGGCGTCCGGCGCCTTGAAAGATGGAATCGAATCTGCGGGGCTTGAACCCGCCAATACGTCGTCGGCGAAACCGTTCGTCTCGAATACCGTCCATGTCGCGCAGCGGGGAGATGGGGTCGTTGCCCAGGCCATTCTTGCCGCAAAGGGAGGATGAGGCAGCGTCTTGCCCAGCGAGACGGCGTCTTTCTGTCGGGCGATTCGCGAAAAGAGGATGCTCGGGTGGGCTTAAAGCGGCGGGCAGAGCTTCTTCGGAGATTGGAGGAAACTGATGTCAACGGGCTGCTGGGTGCATGCGCGTGAACGGGCTTCGGGTGCGCAGGTAGCGGGAAAAATGCGGAGGCGTCGGCGACGTTGTCGCGGTCAAATGGCCGTCGAGTGCGCCTTCGTATTTCCGGTCGTGGCCGTCATTGCGTTCATCATGGCGAATGCCCTGGTGTTTGCGGGGGATTGCGCGGCTTTCGACCAGATTGTGCGCGAGGCGGTTTGCATGCAAGCCGATGACGGGCGGGAAGACTCGGGAGCCGCTGAGATCAGGGAGCGTGTCGTAGAACGCCTGAATAAAGACCATATCGAAGTGAGCGTTGTAGCTGAAAGCGGGGCTATGGGGCATATCCGATACAGGGCAACGGCATCGTACAGGCCTCCGTTTCTGTCGGAGGCGACGGTGTTCGGGGCGCGAGTTCCGGCTTTGACGCACGAAGTCGGTTTTACGGTGAGTCCGTATAGAAAAGGAGTGGTGGTGTGATGGATCCCAGTAAGGAATCGACACTGAATTATCAGAGGAGTTTTGCAATTCTAACGGGCTTGTTCGAGCGGATGAGGGGGTTGAAAGACCCAGCGCTTCGGGCGGGAATGACGGTCGCTCTTATACCTTGCCGTGACGTCCATACCGTAGGCATGGTCGAGGCCGTCGATGTCGCCTTTGTCGACAAAGAAGGGATTGTCGTGGGTGTCCATAGAAACGTTCCTCCCGGAAGGCGCTTGAGGTGCATTCGCGCGAAGCTGACGATCGAAAGGGCCTCCAAGCCGGGGAAGTGGTACGAAATAGGCGATGGGGTGTTTGTCCTTCCGTCGTCGGGGTCTTTGGAGCAGGGGTCGAAAGGAGAGGCTCATGAAGATATGTCCGACCTGTAACGCCCGTTGTTTTGACGATATGGAGCTTTGCTACGGGTGCCTCCATGATTTCAACAAGCATTTCGGCACTACGGCGGCGAGCGACCGCAAAAGCTCGCTTCTTGAGCGAGATTGGGACATCGAGCAAGATTGGGATATAGACGAATGTCTTGAATTCGATTGCGCGTCCGACCGAAAGACAGGAATCGAGAAGTCGTACGGCAATTCGGGCCATCTGCTGGATGGATGTGCTCTGCCGTCACCGTTAGAAGAGCGCATCAAAAGCGGAGAAGGCCCGGTTAGCGAATTGGCAGGGAAGGCCGCGGGGTCGGGGAAAGAGAAGAGGGAAGTGACGATAAGGATAGAGCTCGATCCCGGCAAGGCACGCTCGGTTCGCAACGCGGAAACGAGTCCCGGTTCTATGCGGCATGCCGTGGGGATTCCCATGCTGACTGTCGTCGGGAAAACCGACGAGGAAGGCGAACGGATCGCGCAAGACGGCGCTGTGAAAAACGAGGACGACGCTGCTGTCGCTGGGGCGAGCGACGGTCGAGAGGCGGATTTCGATTCGTTCGAAGGGCGTTGCGGCAAGGACGCCCTTGTACCGGGGGAAGAGCGTGCCGCATGCTGCGTCACCATTTCTGTCGCATAGTTTCTCGGAGTCGTTCCTAGGTGCCGCCCTACGTTTCGGCACCTAGCTTCTTCCTCTTTCGACCCCGCGTCCTCGGCGACCCCTGCAAAGCGGCGTTGTATTAAGGCTTCATTAAAAGTTACCCTTGGCTTTCTTTTCTTCCGATGAAGTGATACAGTGTCACATTGTTACCCTTGTCTTACATTAGGAAGTGAAAGAAGCATGGGAATTGCTGCTGCGAGAAATGCCCTTTTCTCCTTGCGCGCTTCGAAGCCGAGGCTTCATGCGGATGCGGGATTGAAGGAGGCGTCCGATTTGGTTTCTTGGCGTGTAGAAAAATCTATGGACGCTTTAGAAGCTTCCATCGGACGGAGCGAAGAACAAGGCGTCGGGCATGAGGCGACGTCTCTCTTGCCGCTTGCATTCGTAGGTGCGGGCAATACGGCTCGAATCGAAAAAGTGTGCGGGGGCGAGCAGATGCACCATCACCTGGAAAACCTCGGCTTCGTCGAAGGCGCTTGCGTAAAAGTCGTGAGCGAGACGGTAGGGAATCTCATTGTCGAGGTCAAAGGGACGCAGGTCGCCCTGGACCGCCATGTCGCGCTGAAGATAAAGATGCTTCTTTAACGTGCGGCGGGACCTCGCGTTCGATGGATTGCGAATCGACAATCGCGGAGGCGGTTGTTTTCCATAGAGGTTGCGAGTCGCGTTCATCCGAGATGCGAAGCGTCTTGGATGCGGTTGGTAGAGAGACTGCATGGGCGGTCTGTGCGAAAAGAAAGGAACGAAGATGGAGCAGGGACAGGCGATGACGTTGCGTGACGTGCCGGTTGGCGGGCGCGCCCGCGTGAAGAAGCTTTCGGGGGAGGGAGCCATCAAGCGTCACATCATGGATATGGGAATCACGAAGGGCGTCGAAGTCTTCGTTCGAAAGGTTGCTCCGCTCGGAGATCCGTTGGAAGTCACGGTTCGGGGATACGAGCTGTCGCTTCGGAAAAGCGAGGCGGAGAACGTGCTTGTGGAGCGTATCGCGTAGAGGGCGTATCGCATGGCGTTTTCGCTTTCGGGTTTATCGGCGGATGCGTGTTTCGAGAGAAGGCGTTCGCTGACCCGCCGGCCACGGACGTGGCATTTTTTCAGCATATAAGTTAGCTAAAGGCAACTTAAAGAAAGGGATAAGCATGCAGATACGAATAGCGCTTGCGGGCAATCCCAATTGCGGCAAGACCACCATGTTCAACGTGTTGACAGGGTCGGCTCAGTATGTTGGCAATTGGCCGGGTGTAACGGTGGAGAAGAAAGAAGGGTATTACAAAGGCGATAAAGGCATCGTTATCACCGACCTGCCCGGCGTGTACTCCCTCTCTCCGTATTCTCCCGAGGAGATAGTGAGCAGGGATTATCTGATCGAGGAACGCCCCGATGTCATTGTCAATCTGGTGGACGCGACGAATCTTGAACGCAACCTGTATTTGACCACGCAGATAGTCAATTTAGGCCTGCCTGTCGTCGTCGCCCTGAACATGTCTGACCTTGTGAGGAAAAACGGCGATGTCGTCTATCCGGAGAAGCTTTCCGAACAGCTTGGATGTCCCGTCGTGGAAACGAGTGCGCTGAAAAACGAAGGTTTGGAGCACTTAGTCGACGTCGCCGTTTCCCTCGCGAAGGGGAAGCAGCCTGCGACCCCGTCCTTTTCTTTCGATGCGGAAGTAGAGGATGCTCTGGGCAAGATTGAGGAATGCATCAAGGAATTCTCTCCTGAGCATCTGCTTCGCTGGAATGCCATCAAGGTTTTCGAGGGGGAAAGGCGAACGATCGATGCGCTTTCGCTTTCGGCCGATGCACTCGAACGCGCTTCGAAGGTCAGGGCTTTCGTCGAGGGCCGCTTCGACGATGACGCGGAAAGCATCATGACTTCGGAGCGTTACGACGCTATAGCCCATGTCGTCGACGGCGCGTTCAAGAAGTCTGCGAAAGGCATGACGCTGACGCAGAAGATAGACCGCGTGGTCACGAACCGTTGGCTCGGACTGCCCATTTTCGTTCTGGTGATGACGCTCGTGTACTACCTTGCCGTGTCTGTTGGAGGCGGCGTTGTGACCGATTGGGCCAATGACGGCATTTCAGGCGACGGATGGCTTTATACAGGCGGCGCCGCGTATGAGGAAGCGGTCGCTTCGTGGGAGGAGAGCGTCGCGGAGGCTGAGGCGGCGGGCGATGACGCGCTTGTCGACCAGCTGTCGGAGGAAGAGCCCGATCCTTCCGCGTTCGGCCTGTGGATTCCTGGCTTGACGCCGATTGTTTCGGATGCGCTCGAGTCCATAGGGTGCGCGGCTTGGCTGCAAAGCCTCGTTGTCGACGGCATCGTGGCCGGCGTCGGCGCTGTTATCGGCTTCGTCCCCCAGATGGTCATTCTCTTCCTTATGCTGTCTTTCCTCGAGGGATGCGGCTACATGGCGCGTGTTGCCTTCATCATGGATCGCGTCTTCCGCAAGTTCGGATTGTCCGGCAAGAGCTTCATTCCCATGCTCATCGCATCGGGCTGCGGCGTTCCCGCCGTCATGGCCACCAAGACCATCGAGAATGAGAAAGACCGCCGCATGACCATCATGACTACCACGATGATTCCGTGCGGTGCGAAGCTTCCCATCATCGCTCTTGTCTTCGGAGCTTTGGCCGGCCAGGTCTCCGATGATGTGTGGTGGGTTGCGCCGATGTTCTACTTCATGGGCGTCGCTGCGATCGTTATCTCGGGAATCATGCTGCGTAAGACGAGGATGTTCGCCGGAGAGGCGACTCCGTTCATCATGGAGCTGCCCCAGTATCATCTTCCTACGGTTCGCTCGGTATTGATGGCCATGTGGGAGCGTGTTCGCAGCTACATCATCAAAGCCGGTACGATTATCTTCCTGTCCACGATCGTCATTTGGTTCCTGATGAACTTCGGCTTCTACGAGGGATCTTTCACTTTGCTTGATTCCGAGATGGACGATTACATCCAGTACAGCTTCATGGCAATGCTCGGAAGCATCCTGGCTCCGCTTTTCGCACCTCTTGGATTCGGCGATTGGCAGTCTGTCGCCACGTCGGTCACGGGGCTCGTCGCTAAGGAGAACGTCGTCGCCACGGTGGGCATCATCACCAGCCTTGGGGATGCGGGCGAGGCTGACCCCGGTATGTGGGAGGCGTTCGGCGCCATGATGGGCGGCAGCGCCCCCGCGATTATGGCATTCTGCGCATTCAACCTGCTGTGCGCTCCGTGTTTCGCTGCCATCGGCACCATTCGCCGCCAGATGGCGTCTGCCAAGTGGACCTGGTTCGCTATCGGGTACATGACTGTGTTCGCGTATGCTGTCGCTTTGATGATTTATCAGTTCGGGATGTTCTTCTCCACGGGCAGCTTTACCATCGCCACGGCATTCGCTGTAATTGTTTTGGCGGGCATGCTGTTTCAGATTTTCAGGCCCATGCCGCGCTTCGAGGATAAATGCCAGAAGAACGTCCGCCTCGTTCCCGCTTACGGAAAGGATCAGTGAATCTTGTGAACGTGTCTACCGCTTTGGTTCTTGCCGTCGTTATTGCGTGCGTGTGTCTTTCCATCCGTTCCTTTCGCAAGAAAGGCATGTGCGGATGCAAGGAACACTGCGGGTCGTGCGGATCGGGTTCGTGCTCGGCGTGCTCTTCCGCTTCGCATTCGGCGTCTTCTTCCGAATCGTGCCCTGCGCACTCCATGGTCGAGGCAATGAAGCGCGATGTTGAGGGCGGCTCGAAGATTTCGTCGTAGATTCTTGTCGAGCCGCTCTGAACCGTCCGTGATTCCAATTTCGTTCGGCGAAGCTTTGCGATGGGCGCTTTCCCGCGCAATCGGCTGTGATTCGCGTGCCCGCCTCCCATCTATCGGGGGCGGGCTTTTTCGTGCGATATGGTATGGTGTAGCGAACGAACCGCGTACCGATTCTGAGAGTGAGGGCCCGATGTCTGAAGCGAAAACGATGACCGTCCTGGAGTCTCGCAGCGAGGCCTTGAGCCATTCGCTCGAGGATTACCTCGAGGCCATGGTCGACTTGGCCGAGGCGAGCGGCTCTTCTGTTCGTGCTGTCGATGTGGCGACCAAGCTGGGCGTTTCGAAGGCGTCGGTCTCGAAGGCCATATCGAACCTCAAGGAAAAAGGTTATGTGGAACAGCCTTATTACGGCGATATAACCTTGACAGAGAAGGGCCGTTCTTATGGCGAGGCCTTATGGCGTCGCCATAACCTGTTGTACCGTTTTCTCGCAGAGGTCATTGGCATAGACCAGCAAACGGCGAATTACGAAGCGTGCCAGATGGAGCATGCCATCAGCGAGGATTCGTTCATGAAATGGGAGGCGTATTTATCCTCCGTCGGCATTAAGCCTAGGAAGGCATAAAATCGCCCCGTTCGACGGAAGCCGCTGTGAAGCGAACGCTTCAAAGGCGTTCGGCAAAGGCTTCAGACGGTTTGCGCCATGGACCGGCCCGTTTTCGCATTCGACGCGAAAACGGGCCGACGTGTCTTTTGCGGAAACGTTGCGGGCCGTCTTTCCCCTCGGCTTTCGTGGGCTATCATGATGTGAAAACCCGACGAGAACAGGAGTCGTATCTATGCAGGTAGAACTTCTTTACCATACTCCCGATCCCGAGCGAGCCATCGCCACGGCGGCGCGCCTGTGCTATGCGCCCGTCGGCGCGTCCGAGCTCATGGAAACCATGCCCCCCGAAAGAATTCAGAGCGTGCTTTCCACCATTATGAAAAGCGGTCATTTTTCGACGCTTGAGCATGTGAGCTATACGTTTGCAATCGACGGAGTCTCTCGTGCTATGACGCACCAGCTGGTACGTCACAGGCTGGCAAGCTTCAACCAGCAGTCGCAGCGCTATGTGAAATTCAAGGACGGGCTGAACACGATTAAGCCGGCAAGCATTGCCGAAAACGAAGAGGCGAGCGCATTGTTCGACGAAGCCGTAGACGCCGCGGTCGAAGCATACCAGAAACTTCTCGATGCCGGTGTTCCCGCCGAGGATGCGCGCTATCTGCTTCCCAACGCTGCCGAGACGAAGATTGTGGTCACCATGAACGTGCGCGAGCTCCTTCATTTCTTCGAGCTGCGCTGCTGCAACCGCGCCCAATGGGAGATTCGCGAACTTGCGCACAAAATGCTTGAGCTGGTGCGTCCCACCGCGCCGTATGTATTTATGGATGCGGGCCCGTCCTGCGTGCGCGGCGTGTGTTCCGAAGGCAAGATGACCTGCGGAAACCCCTATCCGAAAGTGGTGCGTCCGTAGTGGGAAAAAGCGAAACGAGGCGCGCCTTCTCCGAAGATGGGGCGCATAAGACCCATGTGGGCGGCCAGGCTTTGATTGAAGGCGTGATGATGCGCGGCAAGTACAATTGGGCCGCCGCCGTGCGCGAGCCGAGCGGCTCGATCTATGTCGAGGAGCACGACCTTGTAAGCGGCAAGAAAAAGAACGGCTGGCTGTACTGGCCTATTGTTCGCGGATGCCGCGCATTCGTGGAGAGCCTGGTCCTAGGGTATAAAGCCCTCGAAATCGCCGCGCTCCACGCGTTCAACGACGATACCGTGCCCGATTCTTCGGAGGATGAGCCGTCGCGGTGTCGAGTTCAGGATGATGGGGACCGCCCGGATGCTCCTTTGGAAGACGAAGCGCCGTCTTGCCTCCGAGCTTCTGCCGACGACGCCCGCGGCGCCGCATCGCAGGACGCGAAGTCTGAGGAGGATTCCTTCGAATTCGGCAAGAAGGAAATGGCCGTTTCCATGGTGCTCGGCCTCGTGCTCGGCGTGGTACTTTTCATCGTCGCCCCAGCGCTCATAGCCAATTTCATCGTGGGGGAGTATGACAGCAACACGCTTGCTTGGAATATCGTAGACGGCATCGTGCGCGTGGCCATTTTCGTGTTCTACATATGGCTGATCGGCCGCATGGAGGATATCAAGCGCATGTTCGGCTATCACGGTGCGGAGCACAAGGCCATCCATTGTTTTGAACACGGCCTTGCGCTTACGCCGGAAAACGCAAGAAGCTTCCCCCGTCTTCATGTGCGGTGCGGCACGGCGTTTCTTATCATGGTCATGATCATTGCCATCCTGGTCTACACAATCACGCCCCTCAACGCGCTTATCGCGGCATGGGGCGTGCCCGACGGGCCTGTCAAGCTCGCGCTTGTCATTGCGGTACGTATCGCTTTGATGCCGGTGATTGCCGGAATCAGCTACGAGATCACGGTGAAGTGGGCGGGCAGCCATCCGGAAAACCCTTTGGTCAAGGTCATTCTGTGGCCTGGTATGCAGATGCAGAAGCTTACAACGCGTGAACCTGATGACGGCCAGATTGAATGTGCAATCGCCGCTATGCGCAAGGTTCTCGAGCGCGAGGATGCCGAAGCGGCGAAAGAAGCGAACGTGTTGGCCGGGTAGCGCCGAAAAGTGGTGATAACGGGGTTTTCGGCGGTCTGCGGTGCGGCTGCGCCTTGTGCGGCAACGCCGTTGTCCGCTAAGCCGCATGCGTTCGCGCAGAGCGCCGATGGCCTTTCAATATGCGAGAAGCCCCTCGATCCGTGTGTCGCTTCGGATCGAGGGGCTTCTCTTTACCGGGCTTGCGCCTGGGTTTTAAGGAGGCAAATTAACGTAGCGTTACCGGCCAGCAGGACTCGTTTCCTTCGAGACCCATGGCTTCCAGAATGTGGAAGAACGCCGATTCGTGATGCGTGATGGCGGTGCTTGACTTCATATCTCTCTCCTCCTCGGGAGCTAGCTTGTCTCTGCACCTCCTTACTATACCCTCCTCGTTTCTTTTATCAATATCTAAAAAATTGATAGGTACTATAATTTAATTTGATAATGCTTTTAATGGAGATTGATAGTACATTATGAAGAAATGCGCTGATGAGCGTTTGTTTTCGAGCTATGGCCTTGGGGGAATGGTCGATAGGGGGAACAATGGGGGAGCGACCGAAATGCGCCAAAGAAGACGTCCTGGCGCTTATGGACGATGAGAGGCTCCGCCGCCTGAGGTCTGCGGCCGATGTCGGTTTGCTACTTTACGAAGACCTCGACGACTACGAGCTTCCCGAGGGCTATGATAAAGACAGCGTATGGAAGCTTCTAAGCGCAATTCGCAAGCAGGCGGCCGTGTTCTTGCCCGGCGATCCCCACCGATCGGCCGACTGCTGGTTCGTCACCACGACTTCGCTTGCCCTCGATTCGAAAATGCTCGAGATTCGCTGCAAAACGGGCTACCCGCTCGATAGGGATATCGACGTCCTGAAGGGCTCCCCTTTTTTGACGCGTTCTATTGAAAGAACACTCGCCCGCGCCCTCGAAGCCGAGGGGGCGCTTGTCTCTGACGAGCGAATCCATGATATCTTCGCCGGTCGACGAACCCCCCGTTCTCCGCTCGATTGCGTTATCAGCAACTATATCGAAATCAGCAGCAACGCCGACGATCTTGCCATGAGAGAAATCACCCATGGCCTTATCGAGACAATCTACTATCGGCTCATAGAGGGTGTCGATGTCGAGAATATCCCACGCCGCGAAAAAGTCTGTCCGCTCGACGATCGGATTCAGCCCCCCGATAGCGCCTCATGCATCGACGCCATATGCCGCAGGGCTCGGATGGGAAACGAAGGGGAGATGAGGTTCGGCCCCATTCAGCGCATCATTAGCATAACGTGGTATTTCTGGAACTTCGACATATTCCCGTGCCTGAATTCCCTCGTCGGCGTGCTTCTGCGGAACGTCATTGCCATCAAATGGGGGTATCCCGTGCTGAGCTGGGTTCCGGTTGGGTACTATCCGTTTGGAGACCTCAACACCCCCCTGATGGAGTCCGTCTTTAAAAGCTGGTCGGTCGACTACGGCTTCGGCTTCGATTTCACGTCGTATTTCATCATGTACACGAGGTTCTACCTCAAAGAGGTCGATCGTCTGGAGAAGACGCTCTACCAGCTTAAGAACCTGAACGACCGTATTGGCGCCATGTTCGATTTCCCCATGAACGATCGGCAGAAATCTATCATCTCGGCGCTTTGCAAGGAGCCGAATGCGGCATTGCGCATAGGCCCGCATCAGCGTACGTTCGCCGTTGCCTACGCAACGGCTCGCGCGGATTTCCTGGATCTAGAGCGTCATGGATGCCTGGTGAGGGAGCATGAAGGGAAGGCGTTTGTCTTCAAGGCCTGCCCTGCGTTGCGCGAATCCGTCATTCATCTCGGAGAAGCCGCCACAGAATAGCACGTATCGAAGGCTGCACATCGTTTGATCCGTTGCGTTCCGAAGGCTTCGTCTGCGTTCGAAGGATTGTCGCGCGTGTTGCTGACTCTGGCGCGCGCACTGCAAGCTCGGCGTATCTGTCGGGCGCGATGCCGGCTGTCGCTTCGTCGGCCTAAGGTCGGCTTTGGCGCCCTTTCTACCAGCTTTCTTTGTTCGGAAGCGAACGGCCGTGTCCGAAGTGGATGGTTGCCTCTCCAAACGACGAGATGCGCTGCGCGCTTGCCCTGGCATCTTCGCCGTTACCGTAGAACATGGCGCTTGATGGGTAAACCAGGTTCATGAGCGCATCCCCCACGAAAAGGGCAGGATGTCCCGACTGCCCCTGCGTTACGAACCCTATGGAGCCTTTCGTGTGGCCCGGAAGCTCGATGACGTAGATGTCGGGAAAGCCGAAGTCTACGAGAGTCGTGCCTTCTTCGAGGAATTTTGCTGGACGAAAATCCTCTATTGTCTCGTTTTCGAATCCGCGTTGCGAGACCGAGAGGACGGCCCTGCCTATGGCGGTGTCGGCCTGCATGGCCTCGGCGCAATTGCTCTGGATGAGGGGGAGGTCTTTTTCGCTCATTACAATGGGGACGTTGAGTTCGTTTGAGAGAAAGGCGGCGTTTTGCACATGGTCGTAATGCCCGTGCGTAAGCGCTATGGCACGCATGTCAAAATTGCGACATGCTTCAAGGATGCGGTCGCGGTAAGCGGTCTTGCCGGTGTCTATGAGCACCGCTTCGCCGTTGCGATGGATTAAAAAGCAGTTGGCGCTGCCGGCTTTCATGAGTTCGATATGGCATGGCTCCATGCGCAGCCCCCGTTTCCTGTGTGCACCCATATAAGGCTACTATGCGATTTCGAAGAGTTCAAGACATGGTTCGGGGCGGGTTTAGCTACCATGCCGCCTTGGATGCATTGAGATATTCGGCCGTCGCGTCTGGCGGGGCCGACATGGATAGGAGGACCATGAGCAAGTTTTTCGCAGACCGCGTTCGCGGCCTGGTTTCGTTGTTTGCATGCGTCGTTTTTGCGGCTGCCTTGTCGTGTACGGGGTGTACGTTTCTTGAGGAAGCGGCTTCTTCTCTGGAATCTCCCGTGTCTCTTGAGGCGACGGTGTCGGAATCGGAAACTCTCGATTCCGCGGCATATGCTTCGAGCAGTACAACCTTTGAGGAGGTGAACGGAAACGCTCCTTCGTTCAACGAATCGGACGTCGCCTATGCTCGGGAAAACGAAGGATTCGAATACTACGCACCCCTCGATTGGCAAGGTCGATGTACGGGTGCGGTCGCGTGTTTGGGCGAAGAGACTATGCCCAAGAAAGGCGAGAAGCGCGGTAACATTAGCAGCATCCATCCAAGCGGGTGGCATTCGGTCCGCTATGGGTTCATCGACGGGGAATCCTTGTACAACAGGTCGCACCTTATCGCTTGGAAGCTCGGAAACGAAAACGCGAACGACCGCAATTTGGTGACGGGGACGCGCTTCATGAATGCCGAGGGGATGCTGCCTTTTGAAGAGGAGGTCATTCGCTATATCGAGCGCACGGGAAACCACGTTCTCTACAGGGTGGTGCCTGTCTTCAGCGAAGACGAGCTGCTTTGCCGAGGGGTTCAAATGGAGGCGTTTTCCATCGAAGACGGTGGCGAGGGTGTCTCGTTCAACGTGTTCTGTCCCAATGTGCAGCCTGGCATAGCAATTGATTACGCTACGGGCGACAACGAGCTGGATTATCGGTAGCGCTAGCGAGTGATGGGGGCGATGGCCCTGACAACTGCGTCAACGGCCGAGCCTGCAAGGCTGCCGTCTTCGATGCGCATGATTATCTTGCCTTTGAACCCGTACTCGGTCACTTCGGAGAAAAAGATTTTCGGATCTTGGATAATGGGGGATATTTTCGCGGCGGCATCTTTGGTGGCTACGAGCAGGTCGGCCTTGACGTCGTCCATGGGTCGATTGCTCGTAACGGCGAAGGGAATGCTGATCTGGTTTATGGGAGGCAGCTGGACCAGGGATGTTTTCGAGATGATTGAGTTGGGGATGATGACGGTTTCGCCCCGCGCATTGGTAATGGTGGTATGACGCCAGCTTACGTCCTGTACAACGCCGGTTTCCGTTCCCACCTCGATATTGTCGCCCGGCTTCACGATGCGCATGATGGTCATTTGCACGCCGCCGATGAGGTTCGAAAGCGTGTCTTGAAAGCCGAGCGAGATAGCGATGCCGCCGACGCCAAGGGCGGTGACGAGCGCGTTGGGGTTGATGCCGAAGCACGAGTCGAGGATGGTGCTGCCGCCTATGATCCAGATGACGGCGCGTACGATGTTCACGAAAATGCTGCTCGAGGGCAGGGGGTTGTCGTCTCGGTTGAGAAAAGCGCGAAGCCCTTTGGCGACGATGTGCGACACGGCGGCCGTGATGACGGCCAGGACAACAGCCCAGAAAATGTCTCTCACCCATTCCTGGGAGATGAATTCGACAACGTGTGCGAAAAGCTCATCCATGGCGTTCCCTTCGGTTTGGCATTGCGAATGAGGCGTTGGTCGGCAGAATATCACGCCTTAGAGGCACAGGCGCGAATCCGCTTTTTCTACATGCTCTTTTAAACAAGGTAACTTTCAGAAACCAAGACCTTTTAAATTTCTTGCAAAAACCGTGAAATGGCTTATGAGAGCATATTTTTCAGCAGGTCGATACATGCTCTGTGATACAATGCAACAGCTTGTCAGCGACGGTTGACGAGCCCCGTCTCGAATAGGCGAGCGGGTAGACAACTGTAGGCCCCCGAGACATGTTGATTTAACCACCATGACGAAGGGTCCCCGTGCTTGAAAGGGGTCCGTTTTGACCGAAATCAAGAACACGTCCGTCATCGACTTCGAGGACATCTCCGACGAGCAGATGAATGCGATGATCGACGGCACGCTGACCGAGTTCGACGAGGGCGACCTGGTCGACGGCACGGTCGTCAAGATCGAGCACGACGAGGTGCTCGTCGACATCGGCTTCAAGAGCGAGGGCGTCATCCCGTCGCGCGAGCTGTCCATCCGCAAGGACGCCGACCCGTCCGACATCGTGGAGCTGGGCGAGAAGATCGAAGCCCTCGTTCTCCAGAAGGAAGACAAGGACGGCCGCCTGATCCTCTCCAAGAAGCGTGCCGAGTACGAGCGTGCTTGGATTCGCGTCGAAGAGAAGTTCAAGGCCGGCGAAGTGGTCACGGGCGAGGTTATCGAAGTCGTCAAGGGCGGCCTCATCCTCGATATCGGCCTGCGCGGCTTCCTGCCGGCATCGCTGGTCGACCTTCGTCGTGTCAAGGATCTCGACATGTACCTGGGCACCGAGATCGAAGCCCGCGTCATCGAGATGGACCGCAACCGCAACAACGTCGTGCTGTCCCGCCGCGTGCTGCTTGAGGAAGGCCGCAAGAACGAGCGCGCCGAGATCCTCGCGAAGCTGTCGAAGGGCATGCGCCTCAAGGGCACCGTTTCCTCGATCGTCGACTTCGGCGCGTTCGTCGACCTCGGCGGCATCGATGGCCTCGTGCACATCTCCGAGCTGTCCTGGAACCACGTCAACCATCCCTCCGAGGTCGTCAAGGTCGGCGACGAGGTGGAGGTCGAGGTTCTGGACGTCGATCTGCAGCGCGAGCGCATCTCGCTCGGCCTCAAGCAGACGACGGAGGATCCGTGGGTCAAGCTCGTCGAGAGCTACCCGGTGGGCACCATCGTCGACGGCAAGGTGACGAAGATCGTGCCGTTCGGCGCGTTCATCGAGCTGGGCCAGTCCATCGAGGGTCTGGTGCACATCTCCGAGATGGCCATGCGCCACATCGACACCCCGGCTCAGGTCGTGAAGGCCGGCGACGAGGTGAAGGTGAAGGTCATGGAGATCAACCCCGAGCGTCGCCGCATCTCCCTGTCCATGAAGGCCGCCGCCGAGGAGCTGGGCTTCGAGATCGAGGTGGACGAGTCCATCCAGGCCGAGGAGAAGCCGGCCAAGAAGAAGGCCGAGAAGAAGGAAGAGGCCGCCCCGGCCGAGGCTCCTGCCGAGGAGCCGGCTGCGGAGTAGGGTTTCCCGCTGCA